>Ga0247814_10000037_pt1 | contig 139299 bp, 119 predicted proteins | sample UWRJL179409R1_FD_179947 | JGI IMG/M metagenome (GOLD analysis project Ga0247814, IMG submission 179947) | Plant litter microbial communities from Arlington Agricultural Research Station in Wisconsin, United States - UWRJ-L179-409R-1 | ecosystem: Environmental > Terrestrial > Plant litter >... | reverse complement strand
CAAGCACGGGGGCGATAAACCTTACCCCTACAGGCGGGACAGGCCCTTATTCTTTTAACTGGGGAGCAGGTGTAACTACGGAAGACAGGACAGGCCTTGCGGCCGGAAATTACTCGGTGACCATAACAGACGCCAACGGATGCACCGGGACGGTGAACGCATCGGTAGCGCAGCCGGCTTCGGCCGTCGGCGGGACGACAGCCATCACAAACGTGGCCTGCAGCGGGGCAAGCACGGGGGCCATAAACCTCACCCCGACAGGCGGGACGCCTCCCTACGCCTTCAGCTGGGGAGCGGGGATAACCGCCGAAGACAGGACGGCGCTTCCCGCGGGGAGCTACTCGGTGACCATAACAGACGCCAACGGATGCACCGGGACGGTGAACGCGTCCGTGGCGCAGCCGGCTTCGGCCGTCGGAGGGACGACAGCCATCACAAACGTGGCCTGCAGCGGGGCAAGCACGGGAGCCATAAACCTCACCCCGACAGGCGGGACGCCTCCCTACACCTTCAGCTGGGGCGGCGGGGTGACAACCGAAGACAGGACGGCGCTTCCCGCGGGGAGCTACTCGGTGACCATAACAGACGCCAACGGATGCACCGGGACGGTGAACGCATCGGTAGCGCAGCCGGAAGCTATTGTAATAAACAATCAGCCTCAGAATGATGCTGTGAATGTTGGAGGTAATGCTATATTTACGGTTACGGCAACGAATACAAACAACTATCAATGGCAAGTAAGCACCAATGGAACGACTTGGAGCAATGTGACTAATGGAGGTACAAATCCGATATATGCTGGGGTTACTACTAATAGTCTTTCATTGACAGGCGTACCTGCTAGCTATAATGGATACAAGTATAAAGTTAAATTGGTGAATGGTACTAATTGTGAAACCTTTTCTAATGAAGCTACACTTACAGTAAATAATGTTCTTGATGCTGTTGATGACAATTTTAGCAGCGTGACTATTAATGCTGGAACTGGTGGTCTTGTAGGTGATGTTACACTGAATGATCTTTATAATGGCACTGCTGTAAATGATGCTAATGTAACTATAACTATTGCTAACAATGGTGGCCTTACTGGTGTAACTATTAATGCACAAGGAATTTTAACTGTTCCGACTTCGGCTACACAAGGGACTTATACTATTACCTACTCTATTTGTGATGTAGCGAATGTTGTGAATTGCAGTACAGCTGAAGCTACAGTAATGGTTTCACCACCACTTGGAATAAAGGACTTGGCTCTTATGTATGCAATTATTTATCCAAATCCTGCGACAAATGAAGTGACTGTAAAAATTTCTGATATTTCAAATTACCAAAATGCTAAAGTCACTATTTTTGACTTGCATGGAAGAAGATTGATGGAAAAATCACTGGCATCAGAATTGGAAATAGTAAATATTTCTTCATTTGGATCCGGCACTTATTTTTTCAATATTACTTCTGATAGCGGTAAAACAACTAAGAGGATTATTAAAAAGTAATTCAGATTCCCACTAATTCTAAAAGGCCACCTATAAATAGGTGGCCTTTTTCTTGGCTTGATTGCAAAAAAGGCTTCTATCAATACTTTATATTCAAAAAGGTATAAATATTTTTTGTGACAAAATTCGCATAGTAGTTTATAAATAGTTAAAAATGTAACATCGGCCTGGTTTCCAAATCATTTATTCGAATCCTGCTCTCCCCACCAAAAAAAAAACCTATAGATCAAATGATTTATAGGTTTTTTATTTTTTACAACTATTCTGAATTTTTTATTCTTTTACTCTTGTCCAATATTGCGTTCTTCCTAATAAAGAAAAACCGACATAACCTCTTACTTTTAATTTATTTTCGTTTTCTAAGCTGATCGTGCATTTGTATTCTTTCCCTGTTTTTGGATCTAAAATCTTTCCTCCATCCCACTCCTCATCATTTTTTGAAAGTCCTTCGATAATCACCATTCCTTTAATCGGCTTATTTTTTTTATCTCCTTTGCATTCTTCGCACACTTTGTCTTCCTTTCCTTTTTCTAAAACCTGAAGTACTTTTCCATATACTTTTCCTTTGCTTTGGTAAATCTCTACGATAGATTTTGCGGCGCCTGTTTCATCATCTATGGTTTTCCATTTTCCAACAACAGATTGTGATTGTGCAGAAACAATTCCTGCAAAAGCAAAAAGAATGCTATAAATAACTGATTTTTTCATATCCAAAAAAGTTTTAATTCTTATAAAGTTACTAAATTGATTAGCAATCCAAATGCCGAAATACAAACTTTTAACACATAAAAAAACCAGCTTCAAATGAAACTGGTTGCTTTATATAGTAGAAAAAATTATTTCCCTTTCCTTCTATCTCTTTCTGTTTTAATCAAATTCAGTTCACGGCTAGTTTGTCCGGCAACTGAAGTATTTTCTTCCGCTCTGCGAATTAAATATGGCATCACGTCACGAACAGGTCCGAATGGCAAATATTTGGCCACATTATATCCATTTTCAGCCAAATTATAACTGATATTGTCGCTCATTCCATACAATTGCCCAAACCAAACTCTATGATCACCTTTTTCAATTCCGTTTTGATTCATCAATTTCATCAATTTATAGGAACTATCTTCATTGTGAGTTCCTGCAAAAATTGACATTTTCTCTAAATGCTCTACCATATAAACTACAACATCGTCATAATTAATATCTGTCGCTTCCTTAGAAATACAAATCGGAGATATATATCCTTTTTCTTCCGCACGCTTATTTTCTTTTTCCATATATGCGCCACGAACCAACTTCATTCCGATATAAAAACCTTCAGCTTTTGCAATCTCATGAACCTTTTTCAAATAATCTAATCGATCCCAACGATACATTTGCAACGTGTTAAAAACAATCGCTTTCTCCTTATTATACTTGCGCATCATATCTAAAACAACATCGTCAGCCGCATCTTGCATCCAGCTTTCTTCTCCGTCAATTAACAAAGCCACATCTTTTTCATGAGCCGTTTTACAAACTAAATCAAAACGCTCTAAAACACGGTGCCATTCTGCCGCTTCTTCAACAGACAACGTTTTTCCTTCGCCTAATTTTTCATACAATTCAAATCTTCCAAAACCGGTCGGTTTAAAAACTGCAAACGGAATCGCCTGCTTTTCTCTAGCAAATTCAATGGTTTTCAGCGTCATGTCAAGCGCAATATCAAACTGCTCTTCCTCTTCTTTTCCCTCAACAGAATAATCCAAAACTGAAGAAACTTTTCCTTTTGTGTACATTTTATCGACCACAGAAAGGCAATCTTCCTCATTGACGCCACCGCAAAAATGATCAAAAACCGAAGCTCTGATCAGTCCTTCCACCGGCAAATGTGCTTTTAACGCAAAATTTGTAACCGCAGTCCCAATTCGAACCAAAGGTTCAGACGCAATCATTTTAAAAAGAAAGTAAGCCCTATCAAGTTCAGTATCACTTTTCAAGGCAAATGCCACTTGTGTATTATTGAAAATCTTTTCCATTAGTTAGTTTAATAATACTGCAAATATAATTACTCATTTGCGATTTTTTCTTAAAAATTGCCTTATTTTGCCATTCAAAATTAAGTTTTTCAGTAGCAGCGAATCAGCAGTGATTAGCAACAATCCATTTTCCCGCTGAAGCTGCTCGCTTTGCTTTTTCTAGCGCAAAAGCAAGAGCTCAAACAACAGCATCATCGGGGCTAATTGAGAAACTATTTGAATTTTTGTAAAGGCCAGTCCCAACCTTTGCGGTTACAGAATCGACAAAAAACACAACAGAATGAACACAATTCCAGCGAACGGCTACCCGATTCATTTCAATGAAAATGCTTATGCAGAACTAAATAAGTTTCTTCTTGAAAACAAATATTCAAACATTTTCATCTTTGCCGACAGCGAAACAAATGAACATTGCCTACCAATTTTTCTTCCAAATTTAGAAACGGATTTGAATATTGAAATAGTAGAATTTGAACCAGGTGAAGAAAATAAAAATATCGAAACCTGCGTCGAACTTTGGAATGTGTTGACAGAATTAAAAGGTGACAGAAAAAGTTTGGTAATAAATGTTGGCGGTGGCGTTGTCACAGACTTGGGCGGATTTGTAGCTTCTACCTTTAAAAGAGGAATTGATTTTATTCATGTTCCGACCACCTTGTTAGCTATGGTTGACGCTTCTGTTGGAGGAAAAAACGGAGTTGATTTAGGCAACTTAAAAAACCAAATCGGAGTCATTAATGTACCAAAAATGGTTTTGATCGATACCCAATATTTAGCCTCGCTTCCGCAAAACCAAATGCGTTCAGGTTTGGCAGAAATGCTAAAACACGGATTGATCTTTGATAGACAATATTGGAATTTATTTTCAGACTTAAACAATTTAAATACAGATGATTTAGATACTTTAATTTATCAATCCATTGAAATAAAAAACAATATCGTAATGCAAGATCCGACAGAAAACGGAATCAGGAAAGCATTAAATTTCGGACATACTTTGGGTCATGCTATCGAGAGTTATTTCCTTGAAAATGAAAATAAAACGACACTTCTTCATGGCGAGGCAATTGCCGTGGGAATGATTTTAGAATCTTATATCTCGTTAAAAAAAGATTTGATTTCGATAAGCGATTACGAAGAAATAAAAACAGTAATCAATAGCATTTTTGATAAGATTACTTTTGAAGAAAATGACTTGAATCCAATCATGGAATTGCTTATTCACGACAAGAAAAATGAGTATGGGACAATCCAATTTGCACTTCTTGATACAATTGGGAATATAAAAATAAACCAAACCGTTGAAAACGAACTCATTATTGACGCATTTTCAGAATACAATTCTTAATATTTTTTTAATAAAAATCGTTGCATTGCAGCTATTTTATTTTTTACATTTGTCCCAATGAAAATGAACCAGAATCCGAATCTTTATTTGCTTTGCGACAGCGTGAACCATAAGTCTTATCAGCATTTGTTGAAAATCTTGTGCGCCATTAAAAGCATTATGGTTTTTGATATTTTTCAATATTCGAATACTTACCAAGAAAAACTACCGATCATTTATGCAAATATTAGGGTTTGAACTCTAGATTAAAAAATAATTTTTTACTATATTTAATCTAAAATCCTGACAAATAAATGAATACAAAATATTCTGATCTAATCAATCAAACCTTTTACTTTCCCCAAGAAGAGTTCAAACTTAATAAAGATAACCTTTTGTTCCACAATATTGATTTGATGAAAATCGTCGAGCAATATGGTACGCCTTTGAAGTTCACTTACTTGCCTCAAATTTCTGCAAACATCAACCGCGCCAAATCTTATTTTAGAAAGGCGATGGAAAAAAATAAATATGACGGAAAATATTTTTATTGCTATTGTACAAAAAGTTCTCATTTTGAGTTCATTATGAATGAAGCTTTCAAAAATAACATCCACATTGAGACGTCTTCTGCTTTTGATATCAACATTGTAGAAAATTTGTTGGAAAACGGGAAAATCAACAAAAGCACTTATGTAATCTGCAACGGTTTCAAAAGAGACCAATACATTACAAACATTGCTCGTTTGATCAATAACGGACATAAAAATACAATTCCGATAATTGATAATTACGAAGAATTAGACTTGCTACAAGCTGAAATTCCTGGTAAATTTAAAATCGGAATTAGAATTGCGGCTGAAGAAGAACCAAAATTTGAGTTTTATACGTCTCGTTTAGGAATTGGATATAAAAACATAGTAAGCTTTTACAAAAAACAGATTCAGGAAAATTCAAATCTTGAACTAAAAATGCTTCACTTTTTTATTAATACCGGAATAAACGATACTTCTTATTACTGGAATGAGTTGGTAAAATGTATCAAAGTGTACATTGCTTTGAAAAAAGAATGCCCTACTTTGGATGGTTTGAACATTGGTGGCGGTTTCCCAATCAAAAACTCTTTGGCTTTTGAGTTCGATTATCAATATATGATTGACGAAATCATCAACCAAATTAAGATTGCTTGTGAAGAAGCAGAAGTTGATGTTCCGAATATTTTTACTGAATTTGGATCTTTTACTGTTGGAGAAAGTGGCGGTGCGATTTACCAAGTTTTGTATCAAAAACAACAGAACGACAGAGAGAAATGGAACATGATTGATTCTTCTTTCATCACAACTTTGCCTGATACTTGGGCGATTAACAAGCGTTTTATCATGCTTGCCGTGAACCGCTGGAATGATCAATATGAAAGAGTTCTTTTAGGCGGAATGACTTGTGATAGCGATGATTATTACAACTCAGAGCAAAATATGAATGCCATTTACCTTCCTAAATATAATAAGGAAAAACCGTTGTATATTGGTTTCTTTAATACCGGAGCTTACCAAGAAACAATTGGAGGTTATGGCGGTTTGCACCACTGTTTGATTCCGCAACCAAAGCATATTTTGATTGACCGTGATGAAAATGGGATTTTAGCTACAGAAGTATTTTCAGAACAGCAAAGTTCAGAAGATGTGCTTAAAATATTAGGTTATACGCAAAAATAATTTGAAAATTAGGCAATTTGAAAATTTGAAAATTCGTAACATTGCCAAAAAATAAAACCATATTAATTTTCTCAATTTGAAAATCATTTGAATCTTGGAATTATATAATTTAAAAACTAAAAAATGAGTAAAGGACCTATCAGTCAGTTTATTGAAAAGTACTATTTGCATTTCAATTCTGCTACAGTAGTTGACGCAGCGAAAGCTTATGAACAGCAATTGCAAAATGGTGCGAAAATGATGGTGACTTTGGCTGGTGCAATGAGTACTGCTGAAATTGGAAAGATTTTCGCAGAAATGATTAGACAAGATAAAGTTCAGATTATTTCTTGTACAGGGGCAAACCTGGAGGAAGACATTATGAATCTTGTGGCGCATTCTCACTATGAAAGAGTTCCAAATTATCGTGATTTGACACCACAACAAGAGTGGGATTTATTAGAAAGAGGCTTGAACCGTGTTACAGATACTTGTATTCCAGAACATGAGGCTTTCAGAAGATTGCAAAAACACATTTACAAGATTTGGAAAGATGCAGATGATGCAGGTGAAAGATATTTACCGCATGAATTCATGTATAAAATGTTACTTTCAGGCGTTCTTGAAGAATATTATGAAATTGACTTGAAAGACAGCTGGATGTATGCGGCCGCAGAAAAAAACCTGCCAATTATTGTTCCAGGATGGGAAGATAGCACGATGGGAAATATTTTTGCTTCTTATGTAATCAAAGGAGAATTAAAAGCTTCTACGATGAAATCTGGAATTGAATATATGACTTTTCTTGCAGACTGGTATTCTAAAAACAGCAGTAACGGTGTAGGTTTCTTCCAAATTGGTGGAGGAATTGCGGGAGATTTCCCAATCTGCGTTGTGCCAATGTTGTACCAAGATATGGAAATGCACGATGTGCCTTTCTGGAGCTATTTCTGTCAAATTTCAGATTCTACAACAAGTTATGGTTCTTATTCGGGAGCTGTTCCGAATGAGAAAATCACTTGGGGTAAATTGGATATCAATACTCCAAAATTTGTTATTGAGTCGGATGCTACGATTGTAGCGCCCCTAATTTTTGCTTACCTACTAGACTTATAATAAAATTGTATGAAAAGAATTATTGTAGATTATTCTAAACTAACCAACGAAATCTTGACTTTATTGGTCGAGAAGTTTCCTGACGGGTATGATGACTCCAACATTATCCGTTTCAGAAATGCAAAAGATGAAATGATTGAAGCTGTGGAAGTTCGCACAGAAGACACTATTTATTTAGTGAAAGTGAGCACAAAACTTGCCAGCAGAATTGAAAATTTTGATGAAGACGATGATCTTGATGATGTTGTTGTGCCAATCGATGCTATCAAAGGCCTTGATTTAGACGATGACATTGCTGATGACGATGATGATGAAGAAACAGAAGAGAAAATCGAGCTTGATGATGAAGATGATGAAGATCGTGAAACAGCAGATATCGCTGACGACGACGATGAAGATGATGAAGACTAATAATCTTTTTAGATAAAAAAAGGGAACTCGCAAGGGTTCCCTTTTTTATTGTAAATGTTTTTTATTTTTATTTTGATATTTAATTGTTGGTATTTACATTGAAATTTAAACTAGAATTTAATTATTTTGATGAGTTCGCAGACTTCTTAGACTTACAATTATTTTCTTTTTCACCAACAAAAACACTTCAAAAATCAAGGAAAGAGACCAAATTTCAAGTTTTTTTTTATTTCAATATCGCCTCATTTTGTGCAGTTCATCGGATAAATTTGCCGTTCATCGAAAATTTGAATTTGTAAGAAAGTGTTTTTTATTTAAATAGTATTTATTTTAATTAATATAATAAATTTGAAATAAATTGCCTTATTACTAGGCTATATCCACCTAATCGTGCTCAATAAATTGAGGTCCAAAAACAAAACAGATATGAAAAAAACACTTTTAATACTGGTTTTTTTATGTTTTTTCATTTCTTGCAAAAAAACTGATAGCATTTATAAGACTGTTGAAGTAGCTAATGCTAAACCTGCGGATTCGATTTTAAATCGAGTTGATCGATTTTCATTCAATGATTTTATATGTAAAGTATCAACTTCTGATACAAAATCAAAAATTGATTTCAGCAGTAATGCAAAGGCAAAAGATTATAGAGCAATAATTTCAGAGCAATATGATTCAAAAAAAATAAATTTTGCAGGACATTATATTGTGACAACTTGGGGATGTGGTAAAATTTGCATTAATGGCGCGATTGTCGATACCAGAGATGGAAAAATATATAGCTTGCCTAAAAATGATTTTTGGGAAGGCATTGGCAACAAGGCAGATTATGAAAGCAACAGTTATTTGCTAATTACTTCAGCAATTCAATTAGCACAAGATGAAAAAGGAAATCTGATCGACTTGCATAATTATTGGAAATGGAACGAACAGCAAAAGAAATTTGAAGATTTAGGAAAATAGAAAGCTATTCTCATTATAAAAAAAAAGGAACTCTCACAGGTTCCTTTTTTATTTAAAGCATACTATGAATTAAAAAGATAAATTTGTCATACAAAATTATTATTTGCTTAATGGGAAAAACTACCAACAGCTATTCAATTAGAAATACAAAATCGATTTAATCAAGAAAGCGAAAATGCGCTACAATTGATTAAAAGATTTTTAAATCGAAATAGTTTTACTGATTCTGATCGGATTTTAAGATGCATAATTTATTTATCAGAAGGTGATTTAAAAAAATTAGTGCATGCTATTAAAGCTGCAGAAACTGATTGGCGCGACATTATACTTTGTGCTGAATATGAGGATTCCGGAAATAATCAACCGAAACGAAGTAGGGATTTTTCGAAAAGTTTTTAATCAATATATAATTAAGCAAATAACAAAAAAGAAACCCTCTCAGGTTCCTTTTTTACTATAAATATCTTTCTTTAAAAATCTTTTGATGGTGTTTTTGATGACCAATAATTATAAATCCTAAAGCGCGAACAGAAACTGGTTTTTCAGAAGCAAATCCCTGTCGCAAAAGCACTTCTTTAGAAAAATTCTTAAAAAGCAGTATTGTCGACTGCCTTACCAAAGCTAATTCTGTAAGCAAATCTTGAAGATTTCTAGAATTTCCATTGGCTTCATCTGCATAATCATTTTCTTCAAAACCTGGCAAAGGCGTTTTGTCATTTCTGGCAATCCGTAAAGCTCGGTAAGCAAAAACTCTTTCAGAATCAATAAGATGCTGGATAATATCTTTGATCGTCCATTTTCCTGGAGCATAACGGTAATCAAATTTATCCATCGGGATATTTTGAACGAATTTTATAAACTCATGAACTGAAATTTCAAGCTCCTCCACTAAGTCGGCTTCATTCGCCAATGCAATATAATTTTTATAAAAAGGAGCATATTCTGTTACGGATAACTGGCTAGGTATCATAAAAATAAGTTTTATGCAGAATTTCTGCTTGCATTAATATTTCCGAAAAGGGAACGCATTACGATTTTTTCATACACTTTCATCAATTCTTCATCGTGATTTTCATCAGCATTTAATTCGTTGATTTTAGACAACGCATATTGCTGGATTGTGAGCAACGGCAAGACAATCTGCTCACGCATTCTGATGGAAGCTTTACTGTCTGGGTAATTTTGCATCAATTCTTCAAAACCTGAAATTTTAAGCAATAATCTTTTTGTTTCAGAGAATTCATTAAAGATAATTTCCCAAAACTTACCAAATTCAGCATCTTCTTTCATGTAAGCCGTCAACGGGAAAAATGATTTTGCCAAAGACATCATGCTGTTCTCAATCAACGTTTTAAAGAACAAAGAATGATCATAAAGATGTTGCACTTTATCCCAATTGCCGTTTTCTTCAAAATGCCTCAAAGCAGTTCCAACTCCGAAAAAACCTGGCACGTTTTGTTTCAATTGACTCCAAGCTCCCACAAAAGGAATTGCTCTCAAGTCATTGAAATCTAGCGCATCTGACTGGCTTCTTTTTGCAGGACGGCTTCCGATATTTGCTTTAGCATAATATTTCAAAGCACTTCTTCTTTCCAAATAAGGAATAAATTTTGGATGGTTTTTAAAATCAGAATATTCTTTATAGCTGATTTTTGATAATTCTTCAAGCAATGCTTTTTCATCAGCAGAAAGCTTATTTTCTCCTTTATGAAAAACTTGATTCGCAGCTCCTGCGCTCAAAAGATTTTCTAAATTGTAACGACAGGATTCTAAGGTTCCGAAATTTGAGCTGATTGTTTGTCCTTGAATCGTAATTTGGATTTCTTTATTTTCAATATCTGGTCCAAGTGAAGCATAGAATTTATGGGTCTTCCCTCCTCCTCTAGCTGGCGGTCCACCACGTCCGTCAAAGAAAATTACTTCAACGTCATATTTTCTAGAAATTGCAGTCAACGCTTCTTTTGCTTTATAGATGCTCCAATTTGCCATTAAATAACCGCCGTCTTTTGTTCCGTCTGAAAAACCGAGCATGATAGTCTGCTTACCTTTTCTGCGTTTGACATGTTGTGAATATTCTGGATTTGAATATAAAGTCTCCATAATTTCTTCTGCATTATGCAAATCTTCTACTGTTTCAAAAAGCGGCACAATATCCACAGTCGGGTTTTCCCAACCGCAAAGTCCGAACAATGCATAGGTTTCTAAAATATTCTGAGCACTTTGCGTGTTGCTGATTATATAACGGTTTGAACCATATTCACCGTTAGTTTCTTGAATTTGTTTTATAGCAAAAATAGATTCCACTGTAGATTTTGAACTTTCATCTTCAAACCAATCCGGATCTAAATTTCCTTTGGCATTCACCAAAATTTTTATTTTTTCAGCTTCAGAAAGCGAATCATAATTTTCTGGAAAAACATTCAGTTTTTTCTCGGAAGCCACTTTTACAATATCTTTATAAACTGCATCGTGAATCTTGCTATTTTGACGAACATCTAATGTTGCAAAATAAAATCCGAAAAGGTTCACTTTGTTTATAAATTCATCTAAATCATCCAAATAAAGCGATTGGTGATTGTCAATAATTCTTTTTCTTACGTCTAAAAGTGTAGCTTTTAATTCTTCCAAAGTAATAAAAACTTCACCTTCAGAATAAAATGCAGAGCGATAAATTTTCTGTTCCATTTCTGCCCAAATCGTATCAACTTGGCTGAAAGTCAGTTTTCTTTTCAACTGTCTTATTTCTGCATAATAACATCTCAAGATAGAAATGCGAAGTCTTTCTGTAACTTTTAAAGTAATTTCATTAGTCACAAAAGGATTTCCGTCACGATCGCCTCCTGGCCAAAAACCAAGCGTGATTATCGGATTCTGAAGTAATTCTCCTTCAAAAATATTTTTCTGGAAATACTGCATCATTTTTCCTGCAGTTTCATAGAACACATTTTCCAAATACCAAGTCAAGCTGACGGCTTCATCATAAGGAGTTGGTTTTTCTTTCTGGATAAAAGGAGTTTTCCCTAATTGAGCCAGCAATTCCTTAATTCTTTTTAATTTATTATTTCGAATGGCATCTTCCAAATCAGTAATAATTCCTAAAACAGAACCTGGGTAAAACTGAGTCGGATGCGCTGTCAGAACTGTACGAATCTTGAAATCATCAAAAAACGCTTGCAATTCCTTCATCTTGTTTTTTGACTCTGCTTTTTCTTTTGTATTTCGCAGAGAGTTTTCTCCGTCAATATTATTTACGATAGGAAATGCCGCGTCTTCAATCGCATCAAATAAAACGACTTGCCTTTCCACATATTGAATAAAGCGAAACATCAAGTCGATTTTTTCTGATTCTGAAGCATTATCAAGATATTTATCTGAGAAAAAATCAACAATTTGCTGTGGATTCCATTGATTTTTAAAACCCGAATCACAAACTTCTGCAAAAAGTGGCAAAAGAATTCCGGTATTTCCAATATTATCAAAAGGAAGCGTGATAAGAATGCTATTGTAAATCTGATATTTAGACATCACATTTTCTTCAAAGCGCTCTAATTTAGGTAGATTGTACATTGTATTATTTTTTGGTAATGAAATTAATAAAAAAACCCTCAAGTTTTCACAAGAGGGTCTTAAAATATTGATTAGAAATCTTACAAATCTTTAAAGATTGTATGCATTAGACGTTTTTTATCGTTGATGCTTTCGTCAAGAGAAATCATTGTTTCTGTTCTGTAAACTCCTTCGATATCATCAATCATGAAGATGACTTCTTTGGCATGTTTTGTATCCATTGCACGAATTTTACAGAATATATTGAATTTTCCAGTTGTAACATGTGCTACAGTAACAAAAGGAATTTCATTGATTCTTTCTAAGACAAATTTTGTCTGAGATGTGTTGTGAAGAAAAACTCCAACATAAGCAATAAAAGAATATCCTAGTTTTTCGTAGTTTAAAGTCAAAGACGAACCCATAATGATTCCTGCTTCTTCCATTTTTTTAACTCTTACATGTACAGTTCCTGCTGAAATCAATAATTTTTTTGCAATATCTGTAAAAGGAACTCTTGTATTATCAATCAGCATATCAAGTATCTGATGATCCACCTCATCTAAACGAAACTTATTCATATTATTTATTTGTTTGTATTTGTTTTTAAAATCTACTACAAAAAAATTAATTTTTTTTCAATAAAAAAAGTAAATTCTTAAAGAATTGGCAATCCATTAACAATTTTAACTTTTTCTCCTAAATAAAAATCAATATTTTGATCTAATTTCGGAATATTTTCAAAATCATCTGAGTACAAAGCTTCTTTTGCATCATATTCATAATGACCTTGATTTCCAGTCAATTCACCGATTTCCACTAGCCTTGCCACAAAGCTGATATCGTTGTTTTCGAGAATCTCAGTAAATTGAAATGCAAAATTCGTAATAATTTGTTTATTATCATAGTAAATTTTGATATTTTTATAAATGAAATCATAAAATACAGCCTTATTTTGAGGAATATTGAAATAATCTACTGTTTCCTTGCAAACTATATCGTTTTCGTAAATGCATTTCAAACCCGAAATCATGGCTATAAAAATAAATTTTCGAGTTTCTTCTCTTTGATAATCATTAGGAAAATGACCCGCCTCAAATAAAATTGTCGGCGTTCCGAGATATTTAAAAGTATCGCCAACACAATTTAAGTTGAAACCATCATCAAATCTTCCAACATGCCCAGGAATTATCTTTTGCAATGTTTCATTCATCTGCGCAATAACAGCCATAGCTTTTTGGCGAACTTCATTGATTTCCCTTTCTTCATTATAAGAAGGTGCTAAAAATGAAACTGTAGCTGACTTATTTGTTTCTCCAACTCCATAAATCGTCCGCTGGTCATGCAAGTTGAAGCAAAAATCAGGTTTGAATTCATCATAAATCTTTCGCAACAGCGTACTTTCTGGCTGTGTCATCGCTTGAAAATCACGATTTAAGTCCACATCGTTTGCATTTACTCTTGTATATTTTGAAGCTCCGTCTGGATTTAGCATTGGAATACAATAGAAAGTAAAGACATTTAAATAAAGCGCGACGATTTCGTTATCAGAATTTAGGACATTCAAGAAGTCAAAAAGAGCTTTTGTAGTCGTTCCTTCATTTCCATGCATTTGTGACCACATCAGAATTTTGCTTTTTCCAGAACCAATTTGATAAGAATAAATTGATTTTCTTTCTACAGATTTTCCGACTTCTTCTAGTTTTCCTTTTTTATAAGAAGCTAAAATAGGCTCGATTTTTTCTAAGGTAATGTATCTCCCAAAGAGATTTTTTTCTTTATACTTTTCGAATAAAAATTCAAAATCCATGTTGTAAAATTTAGATTTACAAAAGTAAACATCTTATAATTTACATTTGTAATTAAATGCTTTTGCTATTTAAATTACTAATGTAAACAATACTACTGTGCTTAATTAGCAATGTTTTAACTTTAAAAATATTCCTTACAAATACTATATTAATTGTATGTATTTCAATTATTTACCTAATCTTAATTAATCTTATTATTACATTATAATTTACATTTTACAATTGTAAAATAGGTTTTGTTTACAATTATATTTACATTTGTAATTAATCAATTTCACAAATGTATTTACAATGGTAAACACTGATGATTTCATAAAACGTCTCGAAATTATTTTAGATTATTACGCATTGACCGCATCTTCTTTTGCAGATAAAATTGGCGTACAGCGCTCAAGCTTATCCCATCTCCTATCTGGAAGAAACAAGCCAAGCCTTGATCTAATTTTAAAGATTATTGCGATTTTTCCCGAAGTGGATTTGTACTGGATTTTAAATGGAAAAGGAAGTTTTCCAAAGGCGGATGATACTGTCAGTCCTATTCCTCAAGTAACTTCTATGCCACAAGAAGAAAATCACTCAGATTTATTCAGTAATTCTGGCGAAAAGTTTTCTGACACAAAAGAAGAAATTGCTTCAGAATCAATATTTAGGGACATAAATTCTAGCGTAATTGAAAAGATAGTAATTCTTTATAAAGATGGCACTTTCAGCGAGTTTAAGCCACGATAATTGCTATAAAAAGAAAACCCCAATCTAAAGAAGATTGAGGTTTTCTAACCAATAAAACAAACACAAAAATCTAATCTTTTAAATAAATTCCTGTAACTCCAGGTTCTAGTCTTGCCGTTAATGGAGTTGCATCAGATTGTGCGGTTGTTGGGTAAGCAAAACTTAGAACCCTTCCTCCTGCGTTTAATCTTTCTGCTATATAAATTTTATCATTATCATCATCAAAGGCCACATCAACCGGATTTCCCAAAGTTGAATTCGGACCATAAATTCTTTTCTGGCTTGCCAATGAAATTGTACCGCCATTTGCTGTAGAAGAAAATACAGAACTAAAATTTTCTATCACTACAATACCTCCATCAACATCTGAAGTAGCAAGCCCTACATCTGTCAGAACCATAGTGTTATCTTCATAATGAATTCCGTGAGTTCTGACCAAACCTTCAACCGCAACTTTCTTATCTGGAGATAAAGTTCCTGATGGTTTTGAAAATATATTTGAGAAAACAGCAACTCTATTAGTTAAATCTTCAACGGCATAAAGGTTGCCATCTTCAATATCAATTCCCCAAAGTTTAAACGGAATTACAAACGATTTTTCTAATGTAAATCCTGATGCAGTTCTTTGATAAACTACTAATTTGTTTGTCAAGCTATTAGCATCATTTTGATCTTGCACGACTACAACTCTGCTTCCGTCTACTGAAATTTCTCTGGCATTCGTAAAATCTCCCGTTTGGCTACTTGCCGTCATTGTCAATGAAGTTCCTGTTCCTGACAATGTGTTTTTAAAACCTCCGTAGACTTCTAGCCTATTGTTTGTTCTTGAGGCGACAATTACTTCGTCAGTGTCATCATTGTAATAGATTCCGTCAGAATCTGTTGATCCAATTGTGAAAGTTCTTGAAACTGGCGAAGTTGCTTTCAAGTCAGTGTAAGAAATTGCACCGCTTGTGTTACTGGAAGTAAAAAGTGCTAATTCATCAGCATCACTTCCATTGTTGTTTGAATCATCGTCGCTACTGCACGAGACAAATCCGATAGCGCTGAAGGCCAGCGTTGCCATAAATAAATTCTTTTTCATAATTTGTGGTTATTAAGTGGTTGGACTTAATTTAAATTACGAAGGAAAAAGACTTATGGTTTTATAAGAAACATTAAAATTTTATTAAAATTCAAAACTATTTTCTTTTATCTTACCAATTACATGTTTATAATTAGACTTTAAGACTATGAAATCGCATTCAATATTTCCAGTCGGATAAAAGGCTTTGTGAAGAATCACTTCTTTTTTAGAATAATCAAAAGCGACAGGAATTATCGGAACTTTTGCTTTCAATGCAATATAATAAAATCCTGTTTTCCAGTCAGAAACCTTTTTTCGAGTTCCTTCAGGAGCAATGGCAAGACGGAAGATTTCTCGCTTTTCAAAAATTTCTGAAATGGCTTCCACTGTATTTTGGCGAGAATTTCGATTTAACGGAGCACCTCCCATCCAGCGAAAATAATATCCAAATGGAAATCTGAAAAGTTCTTTTTTGGCTACATAATTCATTTCCAAACCAATAATTCCTCTAGCAAAAAGACCAATATAAAAATCATGCCAGCTCGTGTGAGGTACCACAATGATTACACTTTTCTTAATTTCGGGATCCATCTTTCCAATGATTTCCCATCCCATCAATCTAAAAAAAATAATTTTATAAATAATTTTCTTCATCTTAGATTATTTTATGTAAATGTAATATTTATCGTTTATTTTTGGATAAAATTAATTTTGTGTTCAAGAAACTCTTCAGTTATATCATTCCCGTAAATATCCACAAGCAAAATTCTGCCATCAGCAAGAATATTGAAATCACGTGGGCAAACGGTGAATTGGTGCTCGATTCTAAAAACACCAATTATTCCTATGGAAGCTTACAGCGAATTCTTAGAAAGGGCTTGAAAAATATTGGCTATGGAAGAATTCTGAAAATGAATCACATTTTAGTCTTGGGCGTGGCCGGCGGAAGCGTGATCAAAACTTTATCAGAAGAGATTAAATTTAAAGGAAAAATCACGGGCGTTGAAATTGATTCAGAAATTATCAAGATTGCCAACTCCTATTTCCATTTAGATCAGATTCCGAATTTGGAAATTGTCATTGATGATGCTTTTGAGTTTGTCTTGAAAACCAAAGAAAAATATGATTTGATCATAATCGATATTTTTCAAGACACAAGAATGCCGAATTTTTTATTCGAAGAATTTTTTCAAAATCGAACTTGCTACTTATTAAAACAAAACGGAATTATTCTCTTTAATACAATGTGCCTTTCTGAAAAAGAAAATCTGCGCAATAAGAAATATCTTGAAAATGTAGATTTTGATTCATTTACTGCGAGAACAATTCCGCGCGTGGAAGAGCACAATGAATTGATTATTTTGGAGCGAAAATAATTTAAGTGAAAATTCGTGAATTTTCGCTTCCAAAAAATTCATTTCCTCCTTATCTTTATATTTCAATTTGATAAAGATGTCTGAACTCCAAATACTTTCCCGCGCGCACTTCGATGATTTTAAAAAATCTTTAGGCCAAAATTTCGAAGCCGATTTCCTTTCTATAAAATCCAAACCGATGGATCCAGATTCGTTTAAAGTTTACAATTCTAATGCTATAGTATTTTCTTCTAGGATCGAAGGCGAAAAAATTGAAATTGATGATTATTTGAAATACAAGCTCCTGAAAAATACTTTGGAAGAAGATTTGGTCGAAAAACCAGACGATTTATATGAAGCCTATATTTTTGCCCAAAGGGAAAAACTGAAGTTTGACAATTTTTTTAAAGCTCATTCCCTACTTTCAAAAAGCCTTTTGCCACAAGAACAGCAAGGAAGAATGCGTTTCGGACAGAAAGTAATTTCGGCTGAAAAAGACGGAAAAATTACGTATGAAGCCTGCCAAGCCTCAGATGTTCCAAAGGAATTCAGAAAACTATTTGAAGATATTGACTATTTACTAAAGAAAGATTTGACTTTGGAAGAAAGCTTTTATTTCGCTTCGTATATTCATTTGGTCTTTGTAAAAATTCACCCGTTTGACGATGGAAACGGTCGTTCTGCAAGGCTTTTGGAGAAATGGTTTTTATCTAGAAAATTAGATATTGCTGTTTGGAGTATCAATTCTGAGAAATATTACCATGATAATTTAATGGAATATTATAAGAATCTGGAAGACGTTGGTTTCTTCTATGACCATTTGGATTATGGTAAAGCAAATGGCTTTTTAGGAATGCTCCAGAAAGCAATTGCTTATGAATAATTATTTTAAAGCGATAAAGTAAATCCTCCAAGGTTTAAAATAAAACCTACAAGGTTTTTAAAAACCTTGCAGGATGAAGATTTCTTAAAGCATCTTTCTCGCTTTTTCTAAATCTTCAACCGTATCAATTCCGATTCCAACATGAGTAGTTTCTACCATTTTGATTTTCTTCCCGTATTCTAAATAACGAAGCTGTTCTAATTTTTCGGAAGCTTCCAAAGATTTCATTGGAAGGCTGTAAAAATCTAATAAAGCTGGTTTTCTGAAAGCGTAAATTCCTATGTGCTGAAAATAACGAACGCCCACATTTTCTTCTCTAGGATAAGGAATTACCGAACGCGAAAAGTATAATGCGAGTCCGTTTTGATCGACAATAACTTTCACATTATTCGGATTTGAGATTTCTTCTTTGTCTTTTATTTCTCGCATCAATGAAGCTAAATCGATTTGGCGCGCTTCATCATTTTTAAAAACTTCTAATAATTTTTCAAGCGGTTCTTTATTGATAAAAGGCTCGTCTCCTTGCACATTTACGACAATATCCACATCCAAATCTTGAACGGCTTCTGCAATTCTATCGCTTCCTGATTCATGTTCTTTTTTGCTTCTAATAGCTTTGCCTCCGTTGGAAACAATTTCATTAAAAATCAAATCAGAATCGGTTACCACAAAAACATCATCAAATAAATCTGTAGCAACTGCTGCTTCATAAGTTCTTAGAATGACAGTTTTTCCGCCTAAATCTTGCATTAATTTAGCTGGAAATCGTGTAGATGCGTAACGTGCGGGAATGACTGCGGTTATTTTCATTTTTTTTGAAGTTGCAAAGTTTAAGGTTGCAAAGTTACAAAGTTTAGTACTTCACAACTATTAAAAATTTTTATAGATTCTTTTCATAATTTATTCCTCCAAAAAACTCTCATCCTTAAAACCGATCAAATACAATTTATCTTTTGCTCTTGTAATTGCCGTGTAAAGCCATCGGATATAATCTCTGTCAATTCCGTTTGGCAAATAAGGCTGTTCCACAAAAACGGTATTCCATTGACCACCTTGTGATTTGTGACACGTGATTGCGTAAGAGAATTTCACTTGCAAAGCATTAAAATACGGATTCTCTTTTACTTTTTGAAATTTTCTATAATTCGTTCTTTCATCTTCATAATCCAGCATTACTTCTTGGTACAATCGATTGGATTCATCATAAGAAAGCGACGCCGATTCACTCGTCAAAGTATCTAAAATCAATACGGTTTCAAAAGGTTTCTGATTTGGATAATCGACCATTCTGATTTTTACGGTGGCAAATTTAAAACTGTATAATTCCTGCATTTTATAGATTTCTAAAACTTCAATAATATCACCATTGGCAATAAAATCGGTTTCAGTAGAATCTTTTAGCCAGAAATAATTATTCTTTACTACCATCAAAAAATCGCCAGTGGAAAGTTCGCTTTCTTTATCTAAAATCCTAGTTCTAATTTGCTGATTGTAAGCATTTGCTCGTTTATTTGAACGTACGATAAATGCAGTATCTTCCAAACCATAATTGCTGTAAGCACCATGAATGGCATCTTGAATATCATAACCATCAGTCAGCCTAACAATGTCTTTGAAATTTTTTACGTCAAATTTAAAATCTTCGAAGAAATCATCGTTTAATTGTTCCCGAAGTTCTGTAGCATTGAACAAAATTCCTGAGTTTTCTTCCTGACGCATGACTTCATCGAATTCGATGTGGGAGATTTCCATGTCATAATTTCGCGATAGCAAATCGATGTCAAGTGCCGGTGAAATATCAAGATTGACGGGTGGTAATTGTGCCGTATCGCCCAGAAGAATCATCTTGCAATTGGTTCCAGAATAGACATAAAAAATTAAATCATCAAGCAAAGAACCGTTTTCATACATGCTAGAATCAGAACTGGAATCTGAAATCATTGACGATTCATCTACGATAAAAATCGTGTTCTTATGCTTATTTTGCTGTGTTGTGAAACTTACGCCACCGCCTTTTGTTTTTGGATAATAAATCTTTTTATGAATCGTATGCGCCGGTTTTTGAGAATAATTTGCTATTACTTTTGCAGCGCGACCAGTTGGTGCCAACAACACATATTTTTTATTTATTTCCGTAAGATTATTTACAATTGTAGAAATCACAGTCGTTTTTCCTGTTCCGGCATATCCTTTTAAGACAAAGATTTCGTCTTGTTTTGAATTGGTCAAGAACTCGGCAATTTTCTGAAAAAAGATATCCTGTTTGACCGTCGGATTAAAAGGAAATTTTGTTTTTAAGGTCTTATAAAAAAGTGCGGCAGTCATTTTTAGAATTGGTTTTAAACAAAATTAGATTCTTTGTTGAAGAATCTAATTTAAGATATAAATGCGGTAATCGGCTTGAATAAATTTTATTTATTGATTGCGTCGTAAATTACTTTTTGGATATTCTCTCTTACATTTTCCTTAGAAAGTGTGTTCGGAGCATTAGAATCTGGATAAGTTCTGTTCGAAAGGAAGATATAAACCAGTTCTTTTTCAGGATCAGCCCAAGCCATTGTTCCAGTAAATCCAGTATGTCCGAAGCTTGAAGCTGACGCGCAACCACAAGTTGGCCCAGAAGTTCCTGGCAATTGTTGTTTATCAAAACCAAGCGCTCTTCTATTTCCTTCCTTGCAGAAATAACAGGTATTGAACGTGTCAAATGTCAGCGGCGCAAAAAACTGAACGCCTCCATAACTTCCTTTTTGAAGGAACATCTGCATTATTTTGGCCAAATCCATTGTGTTTGAGAAAATTCCGGCATGACCGCCAACGCCATCTTGCATCGCTGCAGCCATGTCATGGACATAACCTTGGATCGTTTGGTGCCTGAAATAAGTATCTTCTTCCGTTGGTGGAATGATGCTCATGTCAAACTTGCGAAGCGGATTGTAACCTGTTTTGTATGCTCCTAATTTTTTATAGAAATTGTTTTCTGAAAGTGAATCTAAACTTTTTCCGGTTGTTTTTTCCAGGTAATCTTTCAAGATGATAAACGTAAAATCGCTGTATTTGTATTCTTTTTTTGGAAGCAATTTACTGTAAGCAATTCTCTTAATAATCGTGTCTTGATAATCATTTCTCAAGAATAAATTTTCTGTAACCTGCATCGAAAATTCTGGAGTAAATGTCTTTTTGTAATATTTATCGCTCGGCATTTTATTAGCATCCAAAGTAGCCTGATAAAACGGAATCCAAGCTTGAAGTCTTGCATAATGCGAAAGCAATTCCTTGAAAGTAATGTCTTTTTTATCCGTATTTGCAAAAGCAGGAACCATCGTTCCTAGTTTTGTTTCCAACGTAAATTTCTTCTGATCATACAATTGCATCACATCCGGAAGCGTTGAAACCATTTTCGTCAAAGAAGCCACATCATAAATATCAGAATTTTTTACTTTTACCTGATTCTTATAGTCGTGATAACCGAATGATTTTTGATAAACCACTTTCCCTTTTCTAGCTACCAAAATCTGCATTCCTGGCGCCATATATCTTTCGATTGCGTTATTAGCAATTTTATCAATTTTATCTAAAACGGCTGAATTCATTCCTACATTTTCAGCAATAGAAAATCCTAAACGGTTGAGTTTCTTCGTTCGCAAACCATCATTGATCTTGAATTGTGTTCCAAGAGAAACTGGCAATTTTCCTTTAGCTTCCACAGCTCCAAAAAGCAACTGCGCCGAAACATTTTGGGCAACATCACTATTTTGATAAGAAACAACCAAACCTTCGATATCATCAAAAGTACTAATTGGCAAAAGTGAATAAGGCTTTGCAAAAATGTCCACAATCACTTTATTATTTTTAGCAATTTCTTGTAATTTCACTAATTCATCAAGCGTAAAATCGTGTTTTTTCCATGCGCCATCTGCTTTGTGGAAACCTACAATTACAGTTGTATAATTTTTGAGTTCATCTAAAAGCAAATGAATGCTGTCATTGGCAACTTCGGTAACGTCAGTATATTGTTTTAACGTATTTACAAATACACTGTTGCTATCATCGCCTAATTTCACATAAGCAATTTTCTCATTTTCAATGTCTTTTATAGGAAGAATTTCATCTTGATTTTTTAAAACCGTGATTGCATTTTCATACAATTCATATTGCAAAGCCTCATCTTCGGCATTATTCATGTCCTGATATAAATACGGAATTTCAATTGGCTTGTATTTATTCAAACCAACCTGATATTTATATTTTAAAATCTTTTTTACAGATTTGGCTAATCTTTCTTCCGTAATCAAAGTGTCTTGATAAGCCACGCAGATTTTCTCTAAAGCCAAGGGCACATTTTCTGCAAAAAGGAGGATGTCGTTTCCTGCTAAGAATGCTTCCAAGTCAATATCACCAGGCTGTTTAAAATTACTAGCTCCTTTCATATTCAAGGCATCCGTAAAAATCAAACCTTTGAAATGCAATTGATTTTGAAGGATATTTGTCACTACATTATAAGAAAGCGACGTAGGGTAATTTTCTCTAGGTTCTAAACTCGGTACGTTTAAATGCGCCACCATAACACTCGATAATCCTTCTTTGAACAATCTTTTATAAGGATAAAACTCAACTTCATTAATTCTTTCTTTAGAAAAATTTACGACAGGAAGTGTATGATGTGAATCTGTAGAAGTATCGCCGTGGCCGGGAAAGTGTTTTCCTGTTGCCAAAACGCCTTGCTTTTGAATGCCTTTCATCAAAGCTGAAGCTCTGTTGGTTACATTCATTTTATCTTCACCAAAAGAACGGTTTCCGATAATTGGATTTTTCGGATTTGTATTTATGTCTAAAACTGGAGCAAAGTTGAAATGCACGCCAACTCTTCGGCTCTGGATTCCGTATCTTTCTCCAACTTCCTCGATAAGTTTCATGTTTTGGATGGCACCCAAAGTCATGTTCCATGGAAAACGCATGACAGAATCGAGACGCATTGCCAATCCCCATTCAGCGTCAATTCCCACGAACAAAGGAACTTTTGATTTTGACTGATACCGATTGGTTAATTTAGCTTGACGAACGGGTCCGCCTTGAAAGAAGATTACACCACCGATTTTTTGCTGTTTTACGAGTCTTTCGATGGAATTTGTGTGAACAGAATCTTTGTTTGAATAAGCGGCAACCATAAAAAGCTGTCCGATTTTTTCTTCGAGAGTCATTTTATTGTAGATGCTATCCACCCAGACTGATTCTTTGGTATCTAACGATTTTGACGGCGTAAATTTATTCAGCTGTGCAAAAGTAATCTGGCTGAAAAACAGCAAGGCAATAATATATCTCATCAAAAAAAGTTTTTAGAAAAATCGGCTGTGCCAGCTTTCATTAGCCGGAACTTCCCAATATTCGTGCCATTCGCCAACGGTGTTAACCAGATTATTAAATACAATCGTATTTCCAGAAACTGCTTTTTCTTTCGCCATTTTCTTGAATTCAATTAATGGCTTGTGTGCGATATGTTCGCCCAATTTAAAAGTCACGTTCATTTTATCTAGCAAATCAACTTCATATTTTTTCTCCAAATCTTGGATAAATTGAACTGAAGCATCAATAGAACAACCTGTTGCGTTCTGCACTTCTTGATTTACGGCTAAAATGATAAAACGGTTGTATTTTAATTGATAGGAAGCTTCAAGCGAAGTTCCGTGCGCTGCCCAGTTTTCCACAAAAGTTTTTAGGTCAGCTTCAATGGCAGCAAATTCTTCGTCTGAAAATTTTCTGTTAGATTGATATATCCAGATTTTTGATTCGTCTGGTAAATTTTCAAAAGGAACGTACATAATAAGTTATGAATTAATGAATTATAATTATGAGTTTTTCTCATTTCCTGACTACAGGTCTTTTGCATTTGCTATTAACTCAGCGATATCCATCACTTTCACTTCGCTTTCTTTTTCTTTATTCTTCACGCCATCAGTGAGCATGGTATTGCAAAACGGACAACCAGCTGCGATGATATCTGGTTTTGTTTCTAAAGCGTCTTCTGTTCTCTCGATATTGACTTCTTTATTTCCAGGCTCTGCATCTTTAAACATTTGAGCACCACCTGCGCCACAGCATAATCCATTTGCTTTTGAGCGTTTCATTTCTACCAATTCGACATCCAATTTTTCAATCAGTTCTCTTGGCGCTTCATATATCTTATTGGCTCGGCCAAGATAACACGGATCGTGAAAAGTAATTCTTTTCCCTTTAAACTGTCCTCCTTCAATGGTCAATCTTCCAGTATCTAAAAGTGATTTTAAAAACTGTGTATGATGTACAACTTCATAATTGCCACCTAATTCAGGATATTCATTTTTAAGCGTGTTAAAGCAATGCGGACAAGCCGTAACAATCTTTTTAGCTTCATAAGCATTCAAAACTTCGATGTTCATCATCGCTTGCATTTGAAACAAAAATTCATTGCCCGCTCTTTTCGCAGGATCGCCAGTACAGCTTTCTTCTGCTCCAAGAACTGCAAACGAAACTTCAGCCCTGTTTAAAATTTTAACAAAAGCCTTCGTTATTTTTTTTGCCCTATCATCAAAGCTTCCGGCGCAACCAACCCAAAATAATACTTCTGGCTGTTGTCCTTGGGCAAGCATTTCTGCCATTGTTGGCACTGATAAAACTTCTGACATATTATTAGATTGTTAGATTTTAGACTATTAGATTGTAGATTTTATTATCGAAAAATCTAACAATCTAAGAATCAATTTTTTATTCGTGATGTTCGTCGTCAAAAACTTGGATTTTAACTTCTTTATCAACCAAATCAGTAAATTTTCCTCTATAACGAGTTGCTTTAACTAAATGATTGTCAATCCAGTGGTAGTTTCCTCCACGTGGTTTTCCCATTACCATTCCGTGGTATTTGAAACCGTGCAATTTTAGCCATTTTTCTGTAACTTCACGGTGCGCTTCTGTTCTTGACGTAAAGAAAAATATAATATGGCCTTCGTCATACCAACGGTTTAAGGTTGCTAATGCGTCAGGATATAATTCTGCTGTAAGCATTCTTTCTGGCTCTTCATTTGGAATATCATCGCAGATAGTTCCGTCGATATCGATAAGATAATTCTTGATTCCTTCTGGAAGTATCGGACTGATTGCTTCTCCGTTTTCTGAAACGGCTAATAAGTTTTTATCGATGTCTTCTGTTTTCATTATATTCTAAAATTTATTATGTTGAGGGGTTTAATCGCAAGATTACTATGATTTAGTTTTCGTTTTTCCAATTTAAACGGTCTTGCTGGCTGTATTGCCAAGGCGCTCCATTATTTTCAACATTTGTCATCATTGCGTTTAACGACATGGGTGCGGCACTTTGTTCCATAACCAAATAACGTCTCATGTCCATAATTATTGACAGCGGACTAATATTTACTGGACATTCTTCTACGCAAGCATTGCAACTGGTGCAAGCCCAAAGTTCTTCTGGCGTAATATAATCGTTCAATAAAGTCTTATTATCTGGAACAAAAACACCTTTGTTGGCATCAATATTTTTTCCTACTTCTTCCATTCTGTCACGAGTATCCATCATGATTTTTCTTGGAGAAAGTTTTTTTCCTGTAATATTTGCTGGGCAAGCTGACGTACAACGACCACATTCTGTGCAAGTATATGCGTTTAATAACTGAACCCAATTTAAATCTTGAACATCGTTTGCACCAAATTTTGTTGGCGTTGCATTTTCATCTACTGGCTGTACTGCAAAAGGATCTGCATTTGGATCCATCATCAATTTCACTTCCTTTGTAACTGATTCAAGATTATTGAATTTTCCTTTAGGATTCAAATCAGCAAAATATGTATTAGGGAAAGCCAAAAGGATATGTAAATGCTTAGAGAAATAAAGGTAATTCATGAATATCAGAATTCCGGTGATATGTGTCCACCACAAAATTCTTTCCACAATTATTAATGAATCCACATCCATATTACTGAATATCGGAGACAAAAATTCGCTGATTGGAAAAGCTCCAGCTTGAATATAATGATGTGCTCCTTTTAATTGCAAAGCAAAATCTGTAGCATTCATAAATAGAAAAAGTGACATCAGTACAATTTCAAAATACAAGATGTAATTCGCATCGCTTTTCGGCCATCCTTTTAAATCATTATGAATAAATCTTTTGAGCTTGACAATATTCCTTCTTATTAAAAAAGTAATTACGGCAACCAAAACTAAGATCGCTAAAATTTCAAAAGAACCAATCAATACATCATAAAATCCGCCCACAAAAGCGAAAATTCGATGCGTACCAAAAAGTCCGTCGATTATAATTTCTAGCAATTCAATATTGATGATTACAAAACCTACGTAAACAATAATGTGTAAAAATCCAGCAACTGGGCGTTTTACCATTTTTGACTGACCTAAAGCGATCATTGCCATATTTGCCCAACGCTCTTTTGGATTGTCAGAACGATCAATGTTTTGACCAAACTTAATATTACGAATCAGTTTTTTTACATTGATTGCAAAAAATCCGAATCCTAAGCCAAGTAGAATGGCAAACAATATATTGTCTATGTAGCTCATCAGGATTTTATTTTAAAGTATCCTTTACTTCTTCTTTTGGCGCAACATAAGGTTTTGGTTTTTTACCAAAAACTGAAAAATGCACATAACGTTTCGGATTTTGCTTGAAATCTGCCAAAAGCTGTTTCGCTTCAAGTGAAGCACCTTCTAGGTTGTTATACATTTTATCATCTTTAAGCAATTTCCCTAATGTCCCTTTTCCTGACTGAACATCGTTAACGATTTTATCGACATTGGCTAAAGTTTTTTCAAGTTTTTTGAAAGCTTGTCCGATTTTAGCATCATTTAGTGAATCAGAAAGCGTTGCAAAGTTTCCAGTAGCTTTATTTAAATTGGCTAAAGTTCCGTCAAGATTCGCTTTATTTCCTGAGATGATTGCGTTTAAGCTTTTAGAAGCCTGACTGAATTCTTTCATCGTCACAGATAATTCTGCAATAGAAACTCTTAAATTGTCTTGTGTTCTGGCATCAAACACTCTGTTTAGGCTGATTAATAAGCTGTCAGCCGAAACAACTGTACTTTCCACCTTCTTCTGAAGCGGATTTAATTTGTCTGCAACCGTTGTAAGCATTCCTGGTTTTACGTCAGTGGACAAAGTTGCTCCGTCTTCTGCTAAAACTGGATCTTTAAAGTTTGGAATAATTGCGATGTTTTTTCCGCCTAATAATCCTGGCTCATAGATGGATGCAATACTTGTTTTTGAAATTGGAAAATCAGTTTTCACTTGAAGTTCTACTAAAAGTCTTCCATCAGTATGCAAAGTGATGCTGTTTACTTTTCCAACGTTCAGTCCATTAATTGTTACTGGAGCTGATGGCGCTAAGCCTTCTACTTCGTCATAAACGGCATAAAATGTTTTGTAACTGTTAAAAAGATCTCTTCCTTTTAAGAAACTGTATCCCCAGATAAATAATAAAATGGAGGAGATAACTAAAATTGCGGTTTTTACTTCTCTTGATATTTTCAAAGCTTGGTGTTTTTAAACAAATTTAAGTATTTATTTCAAAAAGAATTCATAAAATTACTTTAATGCATCTTGGATACTGATTTTTTTGCCGTTTTTGAAAGCAATTAAGTATGAAGATGTGAATCCTTTTGATTTTGCAGTTTGGACTAATTGCTTTGCTTCTTCATAATTGCTGGTTTCTCCATACATATATTTGTATAAATTTCCTTCAGCAACCATAGAAATATTATCAAGTCCTTTGAAGTTGCTTGGAACCAAATCAAGTTTTGTACCGCTTGCAGAAATTTGAACTTTAAAAACGACGCCTTTTGCATCTGTTTTAGTTTCTATTTTTGTAACAGGAGCTTTTGTTTCTGGAGTTTTTGCAGTATCTCTTTTAGCTGGCGCTACAGTTTCTTTTGGTTTTTCAACGCGCATATCTTCCTTATCGATTCTATTCTCAACAGAAGTTCCTCCATAATATTCTTTTTTGTACCCCATGATCGCATCAGCAACTGCTTTTGCAATTTCGTTTTGTCCTTCTTCTGAATTTAGATATTGTCCTTCATTTTTATTTGAAATAAAACCCATCTCGATCAAAACGCTCGGCATTGACGTTTTATGCAAAACCATAAACGGTGCCTGCTTTACTCCTCTGCTTTTTCGGCTCAACTGTTTATCGAAATTATCTTGGATTTTACTTGCCACGGCGATTCCTTGTTCCAAATGTTCTTCTTGCATCAAAGTAATTCCGATCAATGACTCAGGCGATTTTGGATCATATCCTGCATATTTTACCTTATAATCCGATTCTAGCGTAATTACCTCATTTTCATTTTTTGCTACTTCAAGAGCCGATTTCACTTTCGTAAGACCCATTACATAAGTCTCTGTTCCAAAAGCATCTGCATTTGGATTTGAGTTGCAATGTATTGAAACAAACAAATCAGCATTGGCTCTGTTTGCAATGTTGGCGCGCTCTACAAGTTCAATGAAAACATCAGAGTTTCTCGTAAAGATCACATCAACATTTGGCTGTTTATCAAGCAGTTTACCCACTTTTTGAACAACGGCCAAGGCAATATTTTTTTCTACAAAATTACTTTTTACAGCGCCATAATCTTTCGCTCCGTGGCCAGCGTCAAGAACCACTTTAAATTTCCCGCCTGACTGACTGAAAGCGGTAAAAGATACTAGGCAAATTGCTAAAGCGAACGTGTGTTTGATTGTCTTAATGGTGTACATATTTTGTTAAAGTTAATTTTAATAAAAATGCTATAGTTATAATTTCGTTATTTAGTTATTTTTGCTAAAAATAATGTAAGTTTGGCACGTCAAAAATTAAGCCATATTTTTACAAAAATAGTATTTAAACCTTTGCGCACAAACTTATTTCATATCGTTTTATCAGCATTTTTCCTAACAATAGGAAGTGCGGAATTATATTCACAAGAGAAAAAAAATAATTCAACTGCAATACCTGCTGAAAAACAGAAAGATACAACAACAATCAGCGTTACAGAAATCTTGAAACCTGTAGATTCTACTAAGACTGACTCTATTAAACCAAAAAAAGGTTTTCTAGAAAGTCGTGTAAAACGCAAGGCCGTTGATTATGAAAAAATGGATCAGAAGAAGAAACTTCTTACCTTATATAACCAAGCAGAACTTTATTATGAAGATTTTGAGCTGAAAGCCGGAATCATTGTCATGGATTATGAAAAAAATGAAGTCTATGCAGGACGAATTAAAGATTCCTTGGGAAATTATACGCAACGACCTGTTTTTAAGCAAGGAACGAATGTAATTGAACCTGATTCTATTCGATTTAATACGAAAACAAAAAAAGCCTTAGTTTGGAATTCTCGTTCAACGCAAGGCGAAATGAGCATCAAGGGAGAAATTACGAAGAAAGAAAACGATTCTGTTTATTTTATAAAAAACGCAAGAATCACAACTTCAAAAGATATTGACAATCCAGAATATTATTTTTTAGCAAGAAGATTGAAGCTTGTTCCTGGCAAAAAAGTAGTCGTAGGCTTGACAAATATGGTAATTGCTGACGTTCCTACACCATTGGGAATTCCGTTTGCATTTTTTCCAATGTCTGACAAAAAAGGAACTTCCGGACTGATTTTGCCTTCACCTAACGATACCAACCGACAAGGATTTTCATTACAAAATGGAGGTCTGTATTTGGCGCTTTCAGATAATTATGACCTTGCCATCTTAGGAGATTATTACACCAACGGAAGTTATGCAATGCGTTTTGAATCAGCTTATGCCAAGCGATATGGCTATCGAGGTAACGTAAATGTGCGTTTTGAAAACCAAATTCAAAGTGAAAGAGGTTTTCCTGATTACACACGAGCTTCAAATTACAATATCCAGTGGTCGCACTCTCAAGACACTAAATCTAGTCCGAATTCAAGATTTTCAGCTTCGGTAAATATGGGAAGTAGTAAATATTTCCAACAATCTATGAATCAAGCCAATGTGGGTTCTGCTTTGAACAATACATTAAGCTCTTCCGTGTCTTATGCAAAGACCTTCAATACTTTGCCACAGGTAAACATGTCGATTACGGCAACACATTCGCAAAACACACAGACAGAACAAATTAATTTGACATTGCCTACTTTTCAAGGAAGTGTTGACCGCGTTTTTCTTTTTGCTTCAGAAGATGAAGTCAAAAAAGGATTTATAAAAAACATGAACATCCAATATAACTTGAATGCTCAGAATCAGATTACTACTTATGATTCTTTGTTTTTCAAGCCTCAAATGTTCAGAGATGCGAAAATTGGTTTTCAGCACACGATTCCGCTTAGTACAAATTTTAAGCTTTTAAAATATCTAAGCGTTTCTCCATCAGCTACTTACAATGAAGTTTGGACAATGAATACTTTAGAAAAAAGACCAAATCCTACTACACAAATAGCTGAAGATTATAATGTAAGAGGTTTTGATTCATATAGAACTTATAACTTTGCCACAAGTGTTTCTACTACAATTTATGGAACATTTAATTTTGGTGAAGACAAGAAAATCCAAGCCATTCGACATTTAATGAAGCCTTCTATCGGTTATGCCTATACGCCAAGTTTTGACAAATATTTTGATACTTATGATCCCGATGGAACTGGCACGAGATTATCTGAATACAGCCGTTTTACAAATACAGCCTATGGTCCGCCGACAAGAGGAAATTCTAATATATTATCTTTCAGTTTAAGCAATACTTTTGAAGCAAAGGTCACAGACAAAGACAGTACAAAAACAGAACCCAAAAAGGTAATGCTCTTGAACAGCTTGAATTTCGGAACTTCTTATAACATCAATGCTGACTCCATGAAATTGGCGCCTTTGACTGTAAGTGCTGGAACAAACCTGCTAAAAGATAAAATGAATGTCAATTTTTCTGCAATTTTAAATCCGTATGCCTTAAATAGCGCAAATAGAATGATTGACAAGTGGAATATTGACAACGGAGGAAGCTTATTCAGGTTAACTGCCGCCAATTTTACCGTTAATTATTCGTTCTCAAGTAAAGATGGTGCTGGCGAAAGTGACAGAACTGATCCGCTGAAAAATCAAAGTTTGAGAAATGGTGGTCGTGAAGATGATTTATTCGGAACTGCAAGAGATCTGGGAGACAACAGGCAAAGCCAGTTTAATGACGATGATATTGAAGAAGCAGAAAAGAAAAAATCTTTTTATAATGCATTGTTGCCGTGGGATTTAAGGCTCGCCTACTCCTTGACTTATACTAATAATACTCGACAGAATGAAATAACCAACAATTCATTAATGATTTCTGGAAATGTAGACCTGACGCCACGATGGAAGGTCGGCGCTTCAACAGGATATGATTTTGTACAAAAGGGCGTTACGTTTACGCAACTTCGCTTTGAAAGAGATTTATTAAGCTGGAGAATGGATTTCAACTGGGTACCGCTTGGAGATTATACTTCTTGGGGATTTTTTATCGGAATCAAATCTTCTGTCTTGAGCGATATCAAATGGGACAAACGAAACCAGCCCGACCGAACATTACGTTAAAATAAACTAGCATGAAAAAAATAATTTTTACAGAAAAAGCGCCTGCACCAATCGGACCTTATAACCAAGCGGTAGCATTTGGAAACACCCTTTTCACCTCAGGCCAAATTGCATTGCATCCTGAAACTGGGGAATTAGTTTTAGATGATATTGAAACAGAAACCAAGCAAGTCATGGAAAACATGAAAGCCGTTCTTCAAGAAGCCGGAATGACTTTTGAAAACGTAGTTAAGACTTCAATCTTTATTATGGACATGAACAATTTCGCAAAAATAAATACCGTCTATGGAAGTTATTTTGACGAGAAAACAGCTCCAGCAAGAGAAACTGTTCAAGTAGCCGGATTGCCTAAAAATGTAAATGTGGAGATTTCTATGATTGCCATGAAATAATAGAAACTAAAATATAAACGAAGGGATTGATTTAAACGTCAATCCCTTTTTTGTTGCCTAAAATGAATAAATTTTTCATAAAAATATAACACAAATTACATTTAATCGGATTTATTTGCCGTTCCACGATTTTATTTTTATATAAATGATTAAGTTGCTACTTTAGGATGCGATTAAGTTATATAAATGCCTAAAATGAAAACAAAGCCTTTAAAAATAGAAACGGGAGCTTATAAAATTGAGAATGTAATTACGATTCAAATTGGAGAAAGTAATTACAAAACTACAGCTTCTTATGACATACTTCTTAAAAAAAGCGACAGTTATAGATATGATTTTCTATTAGATAGAGGAAAAATTTCTATCGATGGAAGTTTACCTGATACTAAATTCCTGAGTATTTCAGATCAATATTTTAGTTGCCTCTTCCCTATTCATTTCTTAGATAAAAATAGCCAGCTTGTTGTTATAAATTTTTCTGAAATAACCGATCGGATTATACAAAAAGATAAAGAATTGAAATCTAATTTTTCTGGCGACGGAATTGATTATATAAGTTCAGAATTTTTGGAAAAGACAAATTCGGAAGAAAAACTACAAAGGTTTATTTCAAGTCTTAATCTTACAAACGCACTTCAATTTTCATTGCAAAAATTTGAAGAAATTCAACACTCGAATTGGACTATTCTTCCGATTTCAAATACTTCTTGGGAAGGATATTCCACTTTTGATGTAGAAAATAATTTATTAGAATACAATGCAGAAATGAAATTAGATCCTGAATTTATAAAGGAATTAAAGCTTTTTGCTACTGAAAATAATTCGGAATCTGACTTCTTAGAATTTGATAAATTTTCTTCAGAGTTACATCATGAAACAGAATATTTCGACAAGAATTTAAAATTTATTGTCGCAATAACTCATATAAATATAAAACTTCCTGATTTGGAATACAATGAAGCCTTTACAATAAAATCCAAAACTGCTAATTAAAATCCGTAAAAAAATTATGCCTACACCAATTCCATATCTTATAAAAAAGGGCGATTCGCTAAGTAAAATTGCTGGAAAATTAGGAATAGACGACTGGCAAAAGCTTCGTACTTATCATAACAACAACTGTCAGCCAATTTCAGAGCAGATTGCTGAACAATTAAAAGAAGGAAAAACTTTACTCACGCCTTCTCAAGAAGAAATCGACATTATGAATGGTAAAAGCCAAAAAATTGTCGAGCAAAAGAAAGAAGAAGAAAAAGAAATTGAAGTTCACGCTGAAGAAAAAAAACAAGAAAAACAGATAGAAGCTGCGAAAGGTGAACATGATAAAAAATATTTTGTTGTTCATGGTGCGGAGTGTTCTTGTAATCAATCGAAAATTCCAAAAAAAGTTGCAAAACTTCAGGTTACTACACATTCAAAAGTTGTTTTTAATGACGACGATGGAAAATATGCCGCAACGGAAGAAGATGTTATTTTTGATCCTGCAGCCTCCACTTTTGGAAATTGTAAGTTAAAACCAAGCGGTTCCAGTTTTCTTCGTTGTGTTATTGCTCCTGCTCCAAAATGGGACAAGCCGTATGATAAGACAAAAATCATGGGCAAAAAAGTGCTTACTGAAATATCAGAATTAAAATGTCTTACCGGTGGGAAAATCACTGTAGAAAAACATGGGCAAACCGATTCAGTTTTGAAACAGCACGCTGAAAACACAAACGCTCTTGAATTGGCAATGGTAAATCCTGCGCTAAAAAATTCCCCGAGAAAGAGTGATATTCCAAATGTCACATACATTGTGGCTAAGAAAATTGAAAACGATTCTGATTTTAAGGAAATACGTTCTCATAAGGAAGCTGTTGAAAAAATAATATCCCGACCGCATGCAGAAATTAGTTTCGAAGCAAAATTGGAATCAGGAAATGAAAAATTAGTTTCTTGGCTAGTTTATGAAGGACATGAAGGAAAAAAGGAACAGCGCCTTTTTATGCGGGAACAAATCGGCAAGGAATTTAAGAATTCATTTGAATCTGGAAATTATCGTATTGAAGGTTATGGAAGCCCGAAAAAAGACAAAAATGACAAGAATTATCCGAGCATTTCTCTTGATCTTGAAATTGCACACAATAGATTAGACGGAAGTGCGCTACTTCCTTCTTCAGGAGATTTTACAATCGGTAATGTTGGAAAACAAAAATTAAGAAAAGGATTTCCTGCAACTTTTGATCCTAAATTTTTGATGCCACCCACAGTTGAAGAATCGGAAAGATTGAGTATGTATGTTACCGATGAAGCGGGAAATCTAGTTCCCTCTTTTGCAGTAGTCATGGATCAGATAATTTTTACGCCAAAAAATAGCGGTGCAAAATACAGATTTGTTGCAGAATATACCGATACCGAAGGCAATCTGAGCGTTCAGACTTTTGAAGCAGAAACAATCCCAAATTCGGTTCTTGGCGTAAAACACGAAACAGAAATCATAAGGCCTTTTACCAATATGAATTTCAGCATTACCAAAACCAAGTTTAGTGTTTCCATAAAAAGTGACGCAGACCTTAGCATTCCAGAACTTAAAGATATCAAGTGGAGTTTCAATGGAAAAATCTTAGGCCAAGGCAGAACTTTTACTTTGCCAGGAACGATGCTCTCTTCTGTTGGAGAATATACTGTGAAAGCGCAGGCTTTGTCTTCACTTGGATTTGGGAAAAGTTCGAAGGAGAAATTTGATGAGTGGCATTTTAAAGTTTCTGAAAATGACGTGGTAAGCTGTTCACTAAATGCAACTGCAAAGACAGGAAAACTGCTTTTAATTACTCCAAAATACATTTTTAAGGATAAGCTTCCGAGTGAAAAAGTGAATTGGCACATTGAAGGCAGCGGTGAGCATAAAACAGCTGACATTCTCAAATATAAATCGATGGCGGCAGGCAAAAAAATAATTTCCTGCAAAATCAACAGCCAAACAGGAATACGGATAATCGTAGATGCAAAGCAAGCCATAATTAATGACGTCCTGTTTACCGACAGCAACGGACTCAAGATTGAAAAGGCAAGCTGGGGGCAGAAAATAAATGTCTGGATCGACCAGAAAGAACTTATAGGAGAAAAACTGGAAATTGTGGTTTGGGACGATGACACGGGAAGCCCTGACGATCCAGTGAAAACATTTTCGATTCCCAATTATGACGGGAAGCTTATCCCCTTTTCGCTTGATAAAAATGTGCGGGGAAAAACTGGAAAAGTCGGGGCTTTCTATGTGAAAGTCAAAGCTCCTGAATTGACAGCCATTAATGAAGGAAAGGAATTTCCGAAAGCTAGTCTTCAAGTTTCAGATGTAAGGGAGATTTATAATGCTCAGCTGGGCAGCGAAAACGGAAAGGAAAAGCATACGGTCGTAGACTATGATGAGATAAGCTGGTTTTATGCGCATACCCGCGGCATAAAAACTGATGAGAAATTATATTTGGAGATTCACAATTTTGCTGACCCAAAAAAACCGGTATTGCTTTTTGGAGAGAATGCAAAAACTGATGAAAGTGGCGCCATCAAAGTAAAAATCAATTGGAGACAGATAAAAAACAAAGTCAATTTTCTCACTGTCTATGCTGTTGTCAAGGAAAATAATGCTGACGGGAAAATTTTATATGATGCTGATGGGAGTTTTTCTATGGCGACTGCGAAGTTGATGAAGAGCAGTTCGTTGGTTAAGGAAGCTGGGTATAAGAGTGCGGTTATGGTTGAGGGGAGCACAATTCCTATTACTAATAACGGAACTTGTGTTTGTAACGAGCAATATAAGGATCTAATTTGGGGAGAAAAGGTGAGCTGCACATTTAGAAAAAAAGTGGTTCAAATTGCAAAAAAATTAAAACTTCCTCAACAAAATTATGAAGGGGCGAATTGGTTAATGGCTGTAATGGCATTAGAAACTACTTACACATTCAGTCCTAAAATTGGAACTTTTAAAAATGATCCTAATGATAATAGGAAAGGTGGATATGTAGGTCTTATACAATTTGGCAAAGGTGCGGCTATTGATCTTAAAATAAAACGTTCAGAATTATTAAAAATGTCGGCAGAGGATCAATTAGATTGGGTAGAAAAGTATTTTAATTTACCTCAGTTTAAAGATAAAAATTTATTCATAAATAAAACTGCTTTATATTTAGCTGTAAACTATCCAGATTCTTGTAAACATGCTTCTAACAAAGATTATGTAGTTTATGATAGCTCTGATGCAGCTTATGATGATAATGACTTATTTAAACGAGAAAAGCACGAATACAAAATTGTAAAAGGCAAAAAAGTTTACCCAGATGACATTGTGGGTTCTTCATATGTATGGGAATTTGAAAAAGCAATAAATGATGTTGCAAAAATGGGTGAAAAACATAAAGTAAAAACGTTTACTTGTGGTATTGGCAATATTGAAACTCCACTAAATGCAAAAGATATTATTACTTACCACATCTATGAGAATGGAACAATTGAGAAACATATTCCACGAAAAATTAGGGAAGAATGCAAACAAAAATATAAATATGTTTATCATGATAAAGAAAAAAATGAACATGAAGTATGTATTGTAGATTGGTTTATGGTAGATAAAAGAAAAAATGGAACTAAAATTTCAAATATACCTAAAAGTTATGTAAGTACATATAATTACCCCTCAGGAGGAAATGCCCAGATAGCTTACGTTTATTCAAATGGGGACATTTGTGTTTCCGGTACTAAATATGGATATAGAAAATATTCAAAAGGAGAAGGTCAAGTTCCCCTTGTAAAAATGAAAGATAATTTAAGTTATGGAAAAGATGGTATTAATATATTCTATTCATTTCAAAATTCACAAAGAAGATACTGTAATCCAGATGCATATGCTGGTCTTATTGGTGCTTTAGCAAAATTAAATAGGAAAGATGTTTTATGTACAGGTATGTGTTTTGCCGATGCAACAAGTTATCCAAGCGTTACACATCCAAATGGAGATTGTGCAGATACAGCATATTACCCAACATTATCGTTAGAGCAAAAGAAGGTAAATGTTTTTAAAGATTTTCATTTTGAGAAAATATATAGAGGAAAAGGAAGTTGGTATGCAAGTTTAGCAGGTACCACTTACTCATCTGGTCATGAAGATCATTTACACTCAGGAGAATTTGATTTAAATGTTGTACAAATAATTAAAGAGAAATGAAAAAAATAAATTTACTACTTATACTACTAAGTTTTATAAGTTGCGAAAAACAAGCTAATAGAGATTGTATTAAATTTCATACAAAGAATATAATAAATATAGATAATCTACAATATGATTCAGTTGGTTTTTCTGATAATTATGACAAACTTCAAAAATTAGATATTCAAGAAATTAGTCTAGATGAATTTATCAAGCTTAATGTTATGAAAAAGACGTTTGTAAAAATTCCTATGAAAAAAGAAAAAAAATATTATTACCTTGAAACCACAGATAAGATCTTACAATTACAAGTAGAAAAAGAAACAACGGAAATTAAAAAAAATTGGTATGATATTTTAGGCTTTTATACAAATTTAAATATGTATGCGATTTCAAATAATTCTGTTAGTGAAGGTTTAGGTTTTAGTGATCTTGAATTAATAAATAAATCTAATGGAAAAATATACAAAATTGTTTCGCCTGGTGATGATAAAATAGAAAATCCTATCCCTTCTACTCAATCTCAATATTTAGCATATTTTCATAATCAAGTTTATGATGAAAATAATAGCTTTTTAGGAATTTTAAAATTTGATTCCTCTAATAATCTAACGGAATACAAAAGTTATACTTCAGAAAATTTTAAAATATATCAGATTGCTTGGTCAGTAGATGATCTTATCCTAATTAAAATATCTTCCGATAATGGAAAAAACTTTAAATATTATAAAAGTAATATTTTATCTAAAAATGTTGATTTTGAAGAGCTAGATAACCATGATAAATGGAAAGGAACATATTTTTTAAAAACATCAAATAGAGATAAAATTAATACCGTTTTTAATATTACTATAAATTCTTTAAGCGATATTTCAATCAAAATTACTAATGACATTGAAGAAAGCTATTCTCATATTAAAGCTGAAAAAATTAATAATAATAAAATAAAAATAGTATATAATACTTCCATAGAAGATGAAATGGGAATAATATTTATTGAAAAATTAGAAAATGAATATTATGTTTCTGGGATGCCCATTACTATGATTAATCCCGGTAATGAAGAATATCCACTTCAAAAGATAAAATAATTATGGGCAGGGAGCACTTTCACACTCCCGGGGAGCAATGCTTTCAGCAGTCGTAGAATACACTGTAAAAGTAAAAGCCTAGTCAAAGCCGACGACAGGCAAAAATAATTTCCTGCAAAATCAACAGCCAAACAGGAATCCCGATAATCGTTGATGCAAAGCAATCCATAATTAACGACGTCATGTTTACCGACAGCAACGGACTCAAGATTGAAAAGGCAAGCTGGGGGCAGAAAATAAATGTCTGGATCGACCAGAAAGAACTTATAGGAGAAAAACTGGAAATTATGATTTGGGATGATGATATAGGAAGCCCTGACGATCCTGTAAAAACATTTTCGATTCCGAGTTACAACGGTAAGCTTATCCCCTTTTTTCACTTGATAAAAATGTGCGTGGAAAAACTGGAAAAGTCGGAGCTTTCTACGTGAAAGTCAAAGCTCCCGAATTGGCAGCCATTAATGAAGAAAAGGAATTTCCGAAAGCTAGGCTTCAAGTTTCAGATGTAAGGGAGATTTATAATGCTCAGCTGGGAAGCGAAAACGGAAAAGAAAAGCATACGGTCGTAGACTATGATGAGATAAGCTGGTTCTATGCGCATACCCGCGGCATAAAAACTGATGAGAAATCATATTTGGAGATTCACAATTTTGCTGACCCAAAAAAACCGGTATTGCTTTTTGGAGAAAATGCAAAAACTGATGAAAGTGGCGCCATCAAAGTAAAAATCAATTGGAGACAGATAAAAAACAAAGTCAATTTTCTCACTGTTTATGCTATTGTCAAGGAAAATAATGCCGATGGAGAAGTATTGTATGATGCTGATGGGAATTTTTCTATGGCGACTGCGAAATTGATGAAGAGCAGAGATTAACATGTTTAAAAATAATGTATATGATTCATTACACTAAAATTGTAAGGGCAAGTTTAATTTTATTTATATTTTTTAATATAAGTTGTAAGTTAAATGAAAAACAAGAAAATGATAATATTAGCGTAGATTCCGTATTTGTAGAAAAAAAGCAGCAACATACCACAAAGAAAGAGAACCAAAAGAATAAGTGGGTGTATATTAAAAGCCTTCCGCTGAGTTCAGATTATTCTTGTGAAAATGATAAATATATTGATTTACAGGTAAGCATTTCATTTGATTCACTCTTTATAAATAATAAATATACAGACGATGTTTTTAAAGGCATGGTTAAATCAAAACATTTTTTTAAAGACAAATATCAGCTGGAAATTTATAAAAATCTTTTAAAAAATGAGTTCAGTATATCAATATCTGATTCGGTATCCTATATAAGGAATAAAAAAGCATATGATAAAAGTTCAGAATTAAATAATTATTTTCAAGATGCTTTTTTTATTGAAAATTATATGTTTTTTGAAGATAATGGTTGTGTTGTGTGTTTCACAAAAGACAATATTAAAAGTGCCCTGACCAAATCTTGTTTGAAAAAATCAAATACTTCATTTCCATATAATAAGAAACATCCAATCAATAATATAAAGTATGAAATTTTAGAATGTGATCTAATCGGTATAAAAGATTTTCTATGTGGTGAAGAAAAATTAAGATATATATCACTTCCAGCGGTAGAAAATATAGATATTATAATGGTTCCTATGGATTGCGGAGATTTCCCATATAGATTCTACTTGTTATCCATACATGCAAATAAAGTCATTTCAAATTTATATGTAGAGGGAGAATTATATGAACCTGAAACGCAAGGAAATCTTGACGTAACTAGTTTTAGCATTGACAAAAATTTTGTTATACGGGTTAGCACAAAAAAAAAAATAGATAATAAACTTCAATCTGAAGAAATTAAAAAATATCAAATTAATAAAAATGGAGAAATTTTATTTATAAATTGATTATAAACATGGGATTCAACACATTAATCAATTAAAAATAGTAAAACTACTACAAAGCCATGACGGCCGGCAAAAAACTAATTTCCTGCAAGATAAACAGCCAAACAGGAATCCCGATAATCGTTGATGCAAAGCAAGCCATAATTAACGACGTGATGTTTACCGACAGCAACGGACTGAAAATTGAAAAGGCAAGCTGGGGGCAGAAAATAAATGTCTGGATCGACCAGAAAGAACTTATAGGAGAAAAACTGGAAATTGTGGTTTGGGATAATGACATTGAAGGTGATGGTACTGTAAAAATATTTTCGATTCCCAATTACAACCAATAATTTCTCCTTCCCTTTCATCTACTATAAAACTTTCCTATAAAACAAAAAACCTGCTTTCGCAGGTTTTTAAATTAGTTTATTCTGTGGTATTCAATCAAACCATCAATCGGTCTTCTCAAAACATTTCCTAATTTCAGTCCGTTTTTTTCTAAGATTACTTTCAATTCGTCTTTTAGGTAGAATGCGATTGATCCTACGAAATGAACCGGAACTTCTTTACAATCTTCGAACTGCGTGATGTAATTATCTACAAATGTCTGCATTGCAACATGAACCAGCTCTTGAATAAATTCTTCGTCTTTGTGCTGAATCAAAAACTTTGCAAAAGTTGCTAAATAAGCATTTGGGTTTGGCTCTTTGTATAAATGGTGCTTGATTGTGTCTGGTTCTAAATCATATTCTTTCTCGAAAGCAGCTGCTAATTTAGCTGGCATTTTCTTAAAATAATAGGCTCTGATCAAATCTCTACCAAAACGGTTACCGCTACAGTCATCCATAGCCATATATCCTAAAGACTGGATCTTTTGGTGCAATTCTTCTCCATCAAAATAACTGCAGTTTGAGCCTGTTCCTAAAATTGAAATGATTGACTTTTCGTTATTCGGATTTGTTGCATAAGCAGCAGCATAAGTATCTTCTTTTACCGTAATTTCTGCATTAGGAAAAAATTCTTTAAAAATTTGAACCAAAAAATTCTTCATTCTGTCGGTGCCACAACCAGCTCCGTAGAAAAAAAGATGTGTTACCGCTTTTCTGTTATGATAAATATCAAAACGATCTTCTAATCTTTCGATCACTTCTTTTTTATCTAAAACTTCAGGATTTAGTCCTAAAGATTGCGTGGTAAACAGTTTATTGCCATTATCATCTAATGCAATCCAATCTGCTTTTGTGGAACCACTGTCTACTAATAGTTTCATTTATGGATAGTTAGTTTGTTAGTTGCCGGTTTTAATGGTTTAGAAAGCCGACGAATTATCTAATTTCAAAAAAATAATCTTGTCACAAAAATCCTTTATACTTTATAAAAGGAAGACAAAAAAATTTGGGACTAAAATTAGAAAAAAATATATAAATATTTGAAATTCAAATCTATAGAACTAATTTGCAAGTTCAAAATTGTATATAAAAAAGTCCCGCCAAATGAATGACGGGACAAATTATTATAAATTACAATTGTGCAATATGTACAGATAAATCAATCAATTTGCTTGAATATCCGTATTCGTTATCATACCAAGATACGATTTTGAAGAAAGTTGAATTTAATCCAATTCCTGCAGTTGCATCAACGATTGAAGTTCTTTTGTCAGAAATAAAATCTTGAGAAACAACAGCATCTTCAGTATATCCTAAAATTCCTTTTAATTCATTTTCAGAAGCTTTTTTCAAAACTGCCATGATTTCTTCGTAAGAAGTTTCTTTAGCAACTTTCACAGTCAAATCTACTACAGAAACATCAGCAGTAGGAACACGGAAAGACATTCCAGTTAATTTTCCATTCAATTCAGGAATTACTTTTCCAACCGCTTTTGCAGCACCTGTTGAAGATGGAATGATGTTTATGCTTGCTGCACGTCCACCTCTCCAGTCTTTTCTAGAAGGACCATCAGCTGTCATTTGAGTTGAAGTTGTAGCGTGAACAGTTGTCATTAAACCTTCAACAATTTCAAAATTATCGTGAATTACTTTAGCCAAAGGAGCTAAACAGTTTGTAGTACAAGATGCGTTTGAAACTACTAAATCTGTAGCTTTTGCACTCTCGTGGTTTACTCCCATTACAAACATTGGAGCATCTGCAGAAGGTGCAGAAATAATAACTTTTTTAGCACCACCTTTGATGTGCTCATTTGCAGTTTCAATAGTTGTGAAAATACCTGTACATTCTGCAACCACGTCAACACCAACTTCGTCCCATTTCAAGTCTGCAGGATTTCTTTCTGCAGTGATACGAATATTTCTTCCGTTTACATACAATTTTCCTTCTTTAACTTCTACAGTTCCGTTGAAACGACCGTGAACTGAATCATATTTTAATAGGTAAGCCAAGTGATCTACATCTAATAAATCGTTTATTGCAACTACTTCTACGTTATCTCTGTTGAAAGTTTCTCTGAACACAATTCTTCCGATTCTTCCGAAACCGTTAATTCCTAATTTTACTTTTGACATTTTTTGTTTGCTTTAGGCTGTAAGCTTTAAGCTTTAAGCCGATATTAATATTAATTTGTTTGTTTAATTTTTGCTCAAGCATAAAGCTTAAAGCGTATAGCTTAAGGCTACGTAGACATTATATCTGAAACTCTCAATAATTCTCTATCAATTGGATAATGGCCTTTGATTGCTTGTTCTAGCGGTGTCAAAGTCACTACATCTTGGTAAATTCCTACCATGAAATTCGATTTTCCTTCTAAGATAGATTCCACAGCTTTAACTCCAAGACGGCTTGCCAAAACCCTGTCGAAGCAAGATGGCGCACCACCTCTTTGCATATGACCTAAAACAGAAACACGAATATCATATTCTGGCAAATGAGACTCGATGTAATCTTTTAATTCGAAAACATTTTTGCCCATTTTATCTCCTTCTGCCACTACAACGATGCTTGAAGATTTTCCAGAAGCTTTACTTTTTTGAAGTGATTCTAAAAGTCTATCCAAACCTAAATCTTCTTCTGGAATAAGAATTTCTTCTGCTCCAGCTCCGATTCCAGCATTCAAGGCAATATGGCCAGCATCACGTCCCATAACTTCTACGAAGAAAAGACGGTTGTGTGAACTTGCCGTATCACGAATTTTATCAATACATTCAATTACAGTATTTAAAGCGGTATCATAGCCCAAAGTGTGGCTTGTACCATAAATATCATTGTCAATAGTTCCAGGGATTCCCATTACCGGAAAACCAAATTCGCTATTGAAAACTTCAGCTCCAGTAAAACTTCCGTCTCCACCGATGACAACTAAAGCTTCAACGCCAATTTTTACTAAATTAGCATGTGCTTTTTTTCTTCCTTCTGGCGTCATAAATTCTTTTGAACGCGCAGATTTTAGAATTGTTCCACCTTTATTAATGATATTATTTACGCTTCGGGGTCCCATTTCTTTGAAATCGCCTTCAATCATGCCTTGGTAGCCACGATAGATTCCGACACATTCAATTCCGTGGAAAGCGCAGGTTCTTACAACAGAACGGATAGCTGCATTCATCCCCGGAGAATCTCCTCCTGAGGTCAGCACACCGATTTTTTTTATTGTTTTTGACATTTATTTGCTATTAATATTGTAAAATTAGCAAACATATATCACTTAACAGCACTGGTTTTTATTATTTTAGGAAATTAGGGATGTTTCAAACGATTTCGTTAATAAGTTTTCTTGAATCGTATCGAAATGTTCATTAAATTAAAGGGATTTCAGAAAAAAATAGAAGTAAAAATGCATTATTCTGATTCAGGAACTCTTTGTTGTTCGGTTTTTGGGTTTTCCGCTTTTTTTCTTCTTTCCTGCGTCCATTGAATGAAATCTGGAGAAAGATTAGAATCCGGAATTTCATCAGAAGCATTTTTCTTCTCTTCCTCAGTTTTTATATTGAAGATTTTAAACCAAAGCTCACGAAGCGTATCAAAATCTACTTCATACGAAACTCCAAGTCCTTGCGTATATCCAATTTGATCTCCTATATAACTAATATCATTTTCACGATTAAAGACACGAAGATTTAAAGTTCCGTCATCATTTACGCGGTATTTGATTTCAACATTACCCACAATTACAGATTGATTCACGCCACCAACTGGCACACCAACCTTTCCATCGATTGTGATTCTCTCATTGATTTGAGTCGTAATGGCAATTCCCACCTGACCGCTCGTTTCTGCTGTTGGCGTTCTGTCAGCCATTTGATAATCAAGCGCTACATTAAATTTACCATCAGCATCTTGAAACAAATCATTAAACAAACCGCTGGCTCTTTCAAACAAACTTCCATAAACTGCGGTTCCTGCATTTTCTGAACTGATGAAATTTCCTGTTCCTAAAAGTGACAAAGCTTGGTTTACACGCGTATCTCTGTCATCTAATTTAACTTGAAGCTCTGATTTCAAAACAGAACTTACTGTCGGAAAATTAATAATAAAATCTGGATCTGGATTGGTAAGATTTCCTGTCAAGCCAATGATCACTTCCACCGGAATTTTTCTGTTAAACGACGGATTGTCTTGCAAAACAGCAGGATTCGCTTGAGTTTTATATATGGCATCAATATTCAGCCTTGCACGAAGCGGATCTCCATCCCAAGAAATAGAACTTCCTTTCTTAACTTGGAATTTCTTATCAATAATTCCTCCATACTTGAAATTATATTCTCCTTCAGTAACTTGATAATCACCCATCATATTGAATTTTCCAAGTGTGCTGATTTCAAGGCGAATGTTTCCATTTCCTCTTCCTTTCAAGGCATGTCCTGTACTTCTGTCAATTATAATTTCTACTTCAGCTTCTGGCGTAACTTTTAAATCAAATTGTAGTTCTAGCCCTGAATTTGCTATGACTTTTTCAACAATTCCTTTATCAAGATTGTATTTTTCTTTTGGACTCAAGAATTTGATAAATGAGCTATTTCCAGCACCGCCGGCACTATTTATCGGAATTTTTATATTTGTTCCCTGCTTAGATTCAGCTTCTACAGTAATCAGCAATCCATTCGTCGGACCTTTTATTGAAGCTGTTCCATCAATAAATGCTGTTCCATAATATATAGCATCCTCAGAATCTTTGGTATCTAAAGCCAGCAATCGATCAGATTTTATATTTAAGTCTAAAACCCAGTTTTTAAAATTTTGATGTTTGATACTGCCGCTTAATTGTCCTTTGGTTTTATATTTTGTGTCAGTCATTGTCGCGTCATTGAATCGAAATTGATTCTCAGTCAAGTCAACAATCGAGCGTTTGTCAAATTCATAATCGACATTTAAATAAGGAACTGTCAAGCCAACTTGGTCTAAAAACAGCCTTCCGTTAATCTCAGGATTTTTAAGTGTTCCTGCAAAACCGGCATTTCCTGTTGCAAAACCTCTAATCTTTGAAATTACATTTCCTCCCAACGGACTTAGTGCGCCAAGATTAAATTTATTGAACTTGAAATCTAAATCAAAAAGCGTTTCCTTATTGAGGATTCCGATATTTCCAGAAGCTGTGAAATTCTCAACATTTTCATTTTTTAACACAGAATTTACGCTGAAACGGTTCAAATTATCATTTCCTTGAATGTCTAAAGAAAGATTTCCAAGGCTGATTTCATTGACTTGCAAACTATCAATCGTGATTGAAGAAGTCGGTCGGTAAATATTCTTATTTTGCTTGAAATCAATTTGTCCATTTAAGTTTCCTGCCACGCGCAAACTGTCCATCGAGGGCAATAATTTACCCAAATTGACTTTGTCAAAACTTAACTTCACATCTTTATAGGTGCTGTCGCGAATGATTCCGGTAAGCTGAATTTTTTGATCATTATGCGTCATCAGCACATTTTCAATGGCAAAATTCTTGAACTTTTTATCAAATACAATTTTATTATCAGAAGCGTCATCTTCATTTAAAAACCACAAATAATTTTTGATATTGATCTCTGATTTCTTGATTCCAACGACGTTATTATTCTTCTCGTCAATCGTGTGGTAAACGTTTAATTTGTAAGAATCTTTGCTTTGATTTCCTCCTTTGAACTCTGTTCTGAAAAACAAAGTATCTTCCAGTTTTACGTTGATCAAACTAAAATCTGACATCTTATATTCCTTGGTACGAATGCTATCCATTTCAACATAAGCATTGTAAAGCGGATTTTTATTATCAATTTCCAAAGACAAATTGTCTATATAATTGTCATAAGCCTGAATCAACGGCGAATTGAAATTCATCTTAAATTCATTGTTGTCAGAACTGATTTTACCAGATAAAAAAGTATTTACGCCAACGGACACTCGAGGCAAGAAAATCTCAATCATCTTATTATAAATCGAAAGATTGAAATCTAAAAACTGTCCCGGCTTGACCTTATTGGGTTTATAATTGGTATAAAGGCTTCCGATAGAATTCTCAATTATCCTCGGAACTTGTCTAAATTCATACTTCCCAACGATTTTTCCTTTAATAATATCAGGAGAATTTATGGTAATGGTTCGAACTCGGTTTTCATCAAAAGTTGATGCTACGTTAAAATCTTCAAAGAAATAAGTGTCTTTCTCATTTTGGTAAGAAGTTTGGTTGATGGCAATATTTCCATACATATTATCCAAACTATTTCCTGTAACTTCCATTGAAATTTCTCCCTTGAACAAAGAAATTGAATCTCTTTTCACAAGATTTAATTTGTTCAGATCGGCATAATCAATTAGTGCATGAAAATCATAACGGTTTTCTTTTTTGCTTAAATCTAAAAGTCCGTTAAAGTCTAATTTTAAGTTTTCATCATTGACCAAAACCGTTCCTTGAAACAGCGGATTTTTAAGATTTCCGTCTATTTTAATATTCTTGTAATTGTATTTTTTATAGCTTAAACTATAGATATTTCCAGAAACTTTTGTGTTCAGATATTTTCTAGTAAAACCTTTTCCTTTTACTTCAACGTCGACTGTCAAAGGTCCAAAATCTTTCTGGTCCAAGAATTTACCGATATTAAATTTCTCGAAATTGACATTTCCTTCATAAGAAGCGTTGTCAATATTATTGATGTCATAAAGAGATAAAACAGCACCAAGTTCGCCAATTGCAGTAGTCAGGTACAAATCTGCTTTTACCGTAGTTTTAGTCACTTGCGCATTTCCTGTAATGTCAAAATTGCCTAATTTCTCTAATGCAGAAGGAAGTTTTTCACCCAAAATTCTAGGCAATATTGTTTTTAAATTTCCATAATCAGAAGCTAGTTTCTTAAAATCGCCACGAATCAAAAAAGCATTCTTATCTGGATTAAAAAGATTCTTGAAGTTAATGTCACCAATGATTTCTGAATGATTATCCACCTTCATTTTTAAATTTCTAGTGTAAAAATCATTCATCGTTCCGCTTAAAACCGTAGAAAAGTTGAACTTTTTGTTTTTACCGAATTCATTGTAAAAATAATTCAGTTCATTCGTTGAAACTGAAGCTGAATCAATGTCAGCGTCGATGTGTACTTTATTGACAAAATCTGCCAAACCGCCTTCTTTGTAGGTCAAGACGATATTTCCTTTTAAGGTTGATTCTTTCGTCAAAAGATTCAGTTCTTTCATCAAAATGCTTTCTTTTGAATAGCTGAATTTTGCATTTAAATCTTTGATAAAAATGCCACGATGGTCTTGAAAAGAAAGTCTTTTTATGTCAGCTGTAATATCACTTCCATAAATTTTAAACTTTCTAGCATTGGCATTCATCTTAGTAAAATTAAGACTTACCGGATTAGCGCTATTTTCATTCGTGATTTTAAAACGGCTTTTCTCAAGAAAAATATTATTTGCAGTAAGTTGAAAAGGTTTCACTGCTTTTTTACCAGTCTCAAATAATTTTACAAAAACATTGATATTGGATTCTTTCTCGTTTTTATAGTTTTTTAAGTTGAAAAACAATCGGTCAGTATAAATGTCCCCAAAATCTAAATCGCCGTCTTTCAGCTTTTTAAAACTTAAAATATTTGTTTTAATAGAAGTTGCAGAAATCAGCGTATCTTTGTGATGGTCTTTTATCAGTACGTCTTTAAGCTTAACCGTACCAAAAACCGAGATTTCAACTTTGTCAACATAAATGTCAGTCCCATAATCTTCGTTCAGCATTTCAGTCACATAATGCGCGATTTTGGTCTGAACAAAAGGTAGCGAAAGTGCAATGCCGAGTACCAGCAAAAGTAGGATTAGACCTAAAAAGGTTCGAAATACTATTTTTTTAAATTTTTTGATACTCTTAATTGTTTTATTTTTGTCAAATATAATTCAAAATTCATGCCCGTTTATGGGAAATAACCCACTTTTTATACTGGCCATCGAAAGTTCTTGCGACGATACTGCCGCTGCTGTTATGCAGAACGGTAAAGTACTGTCGAATGTTGTGGCAAACCAGAGTATTCACGGAGAATATGGTGGCGTCGTTCCTGAATTAGCTTCAAGAGCGCACCAGCAAAATATTGTTCCGGTGATCGAAATGGCCATCCGTAAAGCAAATATCGACAAAAATCAGTTAAATGCAATAGCTTTTACCCAAGGACCTGGCTTGATGGGCTCACTTTTAGTAGGAAGCTCTTTTGCAAAATCTTTGGCGTTGGCCTTAAAAATTCCGTTAATCGCTGTAAATCACATGCATGCACATATTTTGGCGCATTTTATTGATGAAGACGGATTTGACAAACCTGAGTTTCCTTTTTTAGCACTAACGATTAGTGGCGGCCATACGCAGATTGTAAAAGTCAACGGTTTTTTTGATATGGAAATTATTGGAGAAACGACAGACGACGCTGTTGGTGAAGCTTTTGACAAGAGTGCAAAAATCTTGGGACTTCCCTATCCTGGTGGTCCTTTGATCGATAAATATGCTAAACTTGGCAATCCAAAAGCTTTTCCTTTTACCAAACCAAAAGTTCCGGGATTGAATTTCAGCTTCAGTGGTTTGAAAACAGCAATTTTATATTTTGTACAAAAGAAAGTTGCCGAAAATCCAAATTTCATAGAAGAAAACATCAATGATATTTGTGCTTCGATTCAATACACAATTGTCCAAATTTTAATGGATAAATTGAAATTAGCAGTAGCCGAAACTGGAATCAAGCAGATTGCAATCGGCGGTGGCGTTTCTGCAAATTCTGGAATCAGAACTACTTTGAAAGAAGGTGAAAAAAAATATGGATGGAAAACATTCATCCCGAAATTCGAATACACAACCGATAATGCTGCAATGATTGGAATTGTAGGTTATCAAAAATATTTAGCCTCAAATTTTGAAGACAATTCTGTCGTTTCAAAAGCAAGAATCCAATTTTAATTATGCAATTATTTTACAATCCTGAGATTTCAGAAAACGCCGAAAACTTCTTTTTTGACAAAGAAGAAAGCAAACATATTATTAAAGTTCTTCGTAAGAAAGAAGGCGATAATTTATTTGTAACTAATGGATTAGGCTACATTTTTAAAACTGAAATAACTTTAGCTTCAGATGCAAAGTGTCAAGTTAAGATTATCTCTTTAGAGAAAAATGATCCTTTAAAATACAAATTGCATTTAGCGGTAGCGCCTACAAAAATGAATGATCGTTTCGAATGGTTTTTAGAGAAAGCAACTGAACTTGGAGTTACCGAAATCACGCCAATTATTTGTGATCATTCTGAAAGAAAAACTATTAAAACTGATCGTTTTGACAAGATAATTTTGGCAGCCATGAAACAATCTTTACAATCATATTTGCCCAAATTAAATGAACCGATTGCTTTTAGAGATTTCATAAAACTTCAAAAATCAGAAGGTTTGAATCTAATTGCGCACTGTGAAGAAACCGATAAAAAATCGCTGAAAAGTATTTTAAAGCCTAATGAAGATGTAATGATTTTAATTGGTCCAGAAGGTGATTTTTCTGAAAAGGAAATCAATTTGGCACTAGAAAACAATTACATTCCTGTGACTTTGGGAAATACAAGATTGAGAACTGAAACTGCTGCAGTCGTGGCGTGCCATAGTGTGGTTTTTGCAAATGAATAAATCTATGAGAAATTTAATAATTGCCGTTTTTTTGACCTTTTCTTCCTATGGAAATGCACAAGAAATCGCTCTTTTGAAATACAATGGCGGCGGTGACTGGTATGGAAATCCGACGGCTTTGCCGAATCTGATTAAGTTTTGCAATCAAAATATCAATACAAAAATCACGTCAAAACCAGCAACTGTCGAACCTGGAAGTCCAGATTTGCTTTCGTATCCGTTTATCCATATGACCGGTCACGGAAACGTGGTTTTCAGTGATTCAGAAATGCTAAATCTTAGAAATTACCTGACTTCTGGCGGCTTTCTTCATATTGACGATAATTATGGAATGGATCAATATATAAGGAAAGAATTGAAAAAAGTATTTCCTAATAATGAATTGGTAGAAATTCCTGCAAACCATGCGATTTTTCAGAAGCCCTACTCCTTTCCTGCTGGAATTCCGAAAATTCATGAACATGATAATAAGCGACCGCAAGCTTTTGGAATTTTTATAGAAAACAGATTGGCACTTTTATACACTTATGAAACCGATTTAGGCGATGGTTGGGAAGATCCAGAAGTTCACAATGATTCAAAGGAAGTTCGTGAAAAGGCTTTGAAAATGGGCGCTAACATTATAAATTATATCTTCAATAATTAATTTTTGATGCAACTCAATCACGAACAAAATAAGTTTTCTGTTAAGAAATTTCCGCTGACTTTGGTTTGCGATCATATTTATTTTCAAGATAATATTGGTTCGCTATTTCGTATTTCAGAAGCTTTTGGAGTGGAAAAAATCATTTTTATCGGCGAAAATATTCCGTTGAATCCTAGAAAAATCAACAAGACTTCGCGAAGCACGCATTTGAAAATTCCTTACGAAGTAATTGCATCTGAAAAAATTGCAGAATACCTGAACGATTTCGAGAAAATTGCTTTGGAAATCACTTCTGAAAGTCAAAAAATTGAAGATTTAAAAATCACTTCTGATAAAAAAATTGCGCTTATTATAGGAAGTGAAATTTCTGGAATCAGCGATGAAGTCCTTCAAATTTGCGACAAAACGGTTCATATTGAAATGTTCGGAAGCAACTCAAGCATGAATGTTGTTCAAGCCACTGGCATTGCTTTGTATGAAATTACTAAAAAATTATCGGTGTAAATATTAAATTAGCTTTCAAGTTTTTTTTTGATTAATTTAGATTAAAAACTAAACACAAATGGTAACTTCGAAAACTATTGGAAACGGAATTTTAAGAGCTTTGGCAATAACTGCCGGCATTTTAATTCTGCTTTACTTTCTCTTTAAAATCCAATCAGTCATTTTATTTTTATTTATTGCACTGATTGTTAGCATGATTGGGAATCCAATAGTGAATTTCTTAGAAAAAAAATGCAAATTTAACCACATTGCTGCGGTAATCACCACGCTCGTTTTCTTCATCTTATTGCTTGCCGGATTTCTACTGATGTTTGTACCGCTCATCATTTCGCAAGGAGAAAATCTTTCATTGCTTGACACCGGCAAACTAGAAAAAAATGTCACCAATTTGATGGAAGATTTGAATAATTATTTTTCAAATCACAATATCGATGCACAGAAAATGCTGAAAGAATCGAATATTACGTCAAAATTGAACTTTAATTTTATCCCGAATTTCTTGAATTCTATTATTTCAATTTTGGGAGATGTTGGTGTTGCCATCGGTTCAGTAATTTTCATCACGTTTTTCTTTTTGAAAGATCGTAGAATGTTTACAATCAGCGCTAAAAAAATATTACCATCAGAACACGAAGACAAAATTATCAATTCATTTCACAAGATAAATACTTTATTAAGCCGTTATTTCATTGGATTAATTGGTCAAATCAGCATCCTTTTTGTATTGTATTTAATTGTTCTGTTGATTTTTGGCGTAGAAAATGCTTTCATTATCGCTTTTATAACAGCACTCTTAAATGTAATTCCTTATATCGGACCGCTGATTGCAACGGTTTTAGTAGCAGTTTTGACTCTTCTAGGAAACATCGGGCCAGAAACGCAGGGAGAAATGCTTTCCACTACATTATATGTCTTGATTGGTTATTCTGTGGCGCAAATTATCGATAACAATGTGACGACGCCACTGATTTTCTCCAATAGCGTAAAATCGCATCCTTTGGAAATTTTTATCGTAATTTTGGCCAGCGGTTTCGTATTCGGAATTCTTGGAATGATAGTCGCAGTACCACTTTACACGGTTGCTAAAGTTATTGCCAAAGAATTTTTCCCTACAAATCCGGTTGTAAAAATTTTAACCAAAGACATTTAGATTGATTTCAGAAATTTTAAATACAAAAGTTCAAGAGTTTATAAATCAGAATCTTAATCAAGATATCACCAAACTAGCTTTTCAAAAAAATCCATTTCCAGCGATTGATTTTGCCGTAATTTTAAATCAGATTTCGGCAAAATCAAAGGCGGAAAATAAACTTCCGACTTGGTTCAAAACTCAAGAAATAGTTTATCCTTCAAAGATTTCTGTAGAACAGACTTCTTCCGAAAAAACAGCAAAATACAAATCTGGAATTACTTTTGGAGAGAGCCTTATTGACTTGACTGGAGGTTTTGGCGTAGATACTTTTTATTTTTCTAAGAAAATAAAAGCTGTGGTTCATTGTGAAATGAATAAAGATTTGGCAGCAATTGCAAAGCATAATTTTGAAAAACTCGGAGCCAAAAATATTGAATGCTTTTTTGGAGACGGTTTTGAAATTTTAAAAAATTTAGACAGAAAATTTGATTGGATTTACATCGACCCTTCCCGAAGAAATGATGCCAAAGGAAAAGTTTTCATGTTGCAAGATTGTCTTCCGAATGTGCCAGAATTGCTTGAAGAATATTTTAAGTATTCTGAAAAAATTCTAATTAAAACAGCACCAATTCTAGATATTTCAGCAGGTTTAAGTGAATTAAAAGCTGTAAAATCGATTCATATTATTGCTGTTGATAACGAAGTGAAAGAATTGCTTTGGGAAATTTCAAAGAATTATTCGGGACAAATTCAACTTAAAGCAGCAAACATTACGAAAGAAAAAATAGAAGAAACAATTTTTATTCTAGACGACAATCCAGCTGTTTTTTATGAAGAACCAAAAAAATATCTGTATGAACCAAACAGTGCTATCATGAAATCTGGCGCTTTTGATTCAGTCAGTTCCAAGTTTAAATTAGATAAATTACACCAAAATTCACATTTATATACTTCAGATATGCTGATTGATTTTCCTGGAAGGATTTTTCAGGTTGAAGAAACTATAAAATATAATAAACCTGAAATGAAGCAATTTCTCCAGAATAAAAAAGCAAACATTACGGTTCGAAATTTCCCAGAAAGTGTAGAAAACATTCGAAAAAAGTGGAAAATTGCTGAAGGCGGAAATTTGTATTGTTTTTTCACAACCGATTTGAATAGTAATAAAATAGTATTACTTTGCACCAAAATTAAATCTGAATAATGAAACGATTGCTTTTTATTACCATTTTATTGCTTCAAACAGCTATTTATGCCCAAAAACCTTGTGAATTTGCATCTGATTTTACAGATTCCATAGGAAGCTACAAAGAGACTAAAACCAAAATAATGCACGAGAGAGTTTTTGGAAATTCTTCAAGTTATATTATTTTTTCTTTAGTAAAAGCGAATGATGTGCCGGTTTTAAAATTTCAATCTATTAATAAAAGTAAAGATTTCATCAAAGTAAATTGTTTTGAAAAAAGCTCTAGAATTTTTTTACAACTATCTAACGGAAAAGTAATTACATTAATTATTGCCGATGAAGGAAACTGCGGAACAATGATTCGCGATGAATCTCAAACTTCAAACATAAGAGTAACTTCAGCCAATTTCTTATTCCTGATTAACTCGCTTGAAGATTTGAAAAAGTATCCAATTACAATGATAAGAATTCGTTATGCTTCTAATGAAATTGTAGATTATATGATAAAAGAAACGCTTGTTTCAGAAATGGATAAGGAAACTTACCATCCAGATAGGTTTTTCATTGAAAATCTTCCGTGTATCGAAAAATAATTATTTACAATCCCACTTAAAATTTGAAACTGGAAAAGAATTTGAGGCGTTTGTCAAGTCATAATGCCACCATTCTGAAGCAAAAGATCGAAAACCATTGCGAATCATGATATCTTTTAAAATTTTTCTGTTGGCCAAAATTTCAGCAGAAAGTTTAGTATAGCTATGTGCCGCTTCTGGTCCGAAATGATCAAAATCAGTTCCCATATCTAGCTCATTTCCGCTAAAATCAGTTATTGTAATATCTACAGCGCCACCTCGATTGTGAATTGAACCTTTCGCTGGATCTGCCACGTAGGTTGGATTTGGAACTATTTGCCACATTTTTTTCTGCACATCAATTGGACGGTAACAATCATAAATCTTGATTTTATAGCCTTGCTTAACAAAAGCCAGATTTGCTTTAATCAGTGCTTTCACCGTCTTAAAACGCAAGTAGCATTCAGGACAGTCATATACTTTTGCTTTCAAAAAGTTGGCATCAGTCGCATATCTCATATCATAGAAAAAATCTTTACCATACTCTTTTAAGCTGACAAATGAAGTATCATTAATATTAGCTTTTGTAGCCTCAAGAATTGTCGCATTATCAGAAATATAGTGGTAATTACTTTTCAGCAATTCATCGCTGTAAACCGCTTCTTTTGGATTCTTGCAAGACGAAATTAAAATTAGGCACAATATTGGCAGTAAACATTTCATATTTGAGATTTCTTATTTTGTTATGCAAATCTATTCATTTGTATTAATAAATTTATTAATTTTAATTCAAATTTTTAAACCCACGAACGATGAAAAAAATTATTGCATTAGGAATCGCATTGCTATTTACAGGAGTCATGAGTGCACAAGAAACTGCAGCTCAAAAGAATGCTAAAGCAAAGGCCAAAGTGGAACAGAAAACTGTTGAAGTAAAAACAGATACTAAAAAAGCGAGTGCAAAAGCAGATGCAAAAGCAAAAGACGCTGAAGCAACTGCTAAAAAAGATGTTGCGAAAGCAAAAGACAAAGCAGTCACTTCAAAAACGGAAACTAAAAAAGTAGCAGAAACTGGAACAGACAAAGCTTCAGGAGAATTTTACAATGGTAAAAAAGTCTATACGGGACCAAAAGGTGGGAAATATTACATCAACAAAAACGGAAACAAAACCTATATTGATCAGAAATAATCAAGAAATATTTATTAAAATCCCAATTGCAAATAAAGTAGTTGGGATTTTTTTTTGCCAATTCAATTTGTTGTTTTTTAGATCAAAGGCTATTCTTAAAAACAAAAAAACCTTACTATTTCTAGTAAGGTTTTCTGTGATCGCAGAAGGATTCGAACCTTCGACCGCCTGCTTAGAAGGCAGGTGCTCTATCCAGCTGAGCTATGCGACCATTTTTCTTTTAAAACTTTTATGGTAAGTTTGTAGTCGGGGTGGCAGGATTCGAACCTGCGGCCTCCTGCTCCCAAAGCAGGCGCGATAACCGGGCTACGCTACACCCCGAATAAACAAAAAAAGCGGAGAGTAAGGGATTCGAACCCTTGGTACAGTTTCCCATACGCATGTTTAGCAAACATGTCCTTTCGGCCTCTCAGGCAACTCTCCATAAATCACAAAGAACTTATCCTTTTTTGCGGTTGCAAATCTAAGGCAACATTCAATAAATACCAAGCTTTTCTTCGTTTTTTTTTTACTTTTTTTTTCTTAAAAACTTAAAAACATTAAGGTTCAACAATATACGCAATATAAATTTTTTAATCAATAAGTCTTTTTATAGATGATTTGAGTAACAAGACTGTTTTTTGAGTTTAGATTTAGAATATAAACGTATTTTGTTTAGTAGATATTTGCAATAGTATCTATATCATTTGAATAATAAGCATAAATTAAAACCATGTCTTTATTTGAATAAAATTTAAAAATTCATTTTTAAATCACCTTAAATTCATTAAATTCGCAAAATAAACTAAGAACTGAACAATTATGAATAAAAAAGTGGTAATCGTATCGGCTGCTAGAACTCCAATTGGAAGTTTTATGGGAGCTCTTTCAACAGTTACTGCTCCACAATTGGGAGCTGTTGCAATTAAAGGTGCGTTAGATAAAATCAATTTAGACCCTAAACTTGTAGATGAAGTTTATATGGGAAATGTAGTTCAGTCTGGCGTTGGACAAGCTCCGGCTCGTCAAGCAGCGCTTTTGGCAGGTTTGCCAAATACCGTGATTGCTACAACAGTTAATAAAGTTTGTGCTTCTGGAATGAAAGCAGTGATGATGGGCGCTCAAGCAATCATCAGCGGTGATGCTGAGATCATTGTGGCTGGCGGCATGGAAAACATGAGCTTGATTCCGCATTATGTTCACTTGAGAAATGGCTATAAATTTGGCCCAGCTTCGATGGTTGACGGAATGCAGAAAGACGGACTGACTGACGCTTACGACAATAATGCAATGGGAGTTTGTGCTGATTTGTGCGCAACTGAATATAATATTTCTAGAGAAGATCAAGATAAATTTGCAATTCAATCGTATGAGCGTTCTGCAAAAGCTTGGGAAGCTGGAAAATTTGACAACGAAGTAGTTCCTGTGGCAGTTCCTCAAAGAAAAGGCGACCCGATTATGGTAACAAAAGACGAGGAATATACTAATGTAAAATTAGACAAAATTCCTTCATTAAACGCTGTATTCACAAAAGATGGAACAGTTACTGCTGCAAACGCTTCAACAATTAATGATGGCGCTGGTGCTGTAATTTTAATGAGCGAAGAAAAAGCACAATCTTTAGGCTTAACGCCATTAGCTTACATTAAAAGTTATGCTGACGCTGCGCAAGAGCCAAAATGGTTTACAACTTCTCCTGCAAAAGCACTTCCAAAAGCTTTGGATAAAGCTGGAATTTCAATCGGCGATGTAGATTTCTTCGAATTTAACGAAGCTTTCGCAGTTGTTGGTTTGGCAAATGCACAAATCTTAGGCTTGGAGAACGATAAAGTAAATGTAAATGGTGGTGCGGTTTCTCTAGGTCATCCGCTTGGGTGTTCTGGCGTTCGAATCATCATTACTTTGCTAAATGTTTTGGAACAAAATAACGCAAAAATCGGAGCTGCAGCTATTTGCAACGGCGGTGGCGGTGCTTCTGCAATCGTTATTGAAAGAGCTTAAAAATTAGCAGAAATATATTACTTAATGATGGATTTTGGATTTAAATGATTTTGTATCTTTAAATCCGGAATTCATCATTTAATTTAACGCAACTTGGCAATGTTTGGAATTTGTAATTTAGCCATCATCCCTTTAAGATCAGAACCTAGCGACAGAAGCGAAATTGTTTCTCAAGTGCTTTTTGGCGAACACTTTACAGTTTTAGAACAAGACAAGCAATGGTCAAAAGTGAAATTGCAATTTGATAATTATGAGGGCTGGATTGACGAAAAGCAGTTCCAAATAATTTCTGAATCTGACTTCGATCAGCTGTCAAATGAGGCGATAATTCTCAATGCTGACTTGATTGAATACATTACTTCTCCTGATAATTTACTATTGCCAGTTCCTTTGGGAGCTTCACTATCCTTCTTGAGCAATGCTTCTTTGAATAAGAAAAGCTATGATTTCGAAGGAATGAAAATTAGCGGTATGAAGCCAAAATTTAATCTAATTAATACTGCTTTCATGTATTTGAACGCACCTTATCTTTGGGGAGGAAAAACACCTTTTGGAATCGATTGTTCCGGATTGACGCAGATGGTTTACAAATTAAATGGCTATAAATTACTTAGAGACGCTTCACAGCAATCCACGCAAGGCGAAGCTTTGAGTTTCATAGAAGAAAGCGAGCCTGGAGATTTGGCTTTTTTCGACAATGAAGAAGGAAAAATTATCCATGTGGGAATTATTATGGATGACAATTATATTATTCACGCCAGCGGAAAAGTAAGAATTGATCGTTTGGACCATTTGGGAATCTACAATGCAGAAACCAATCGCCACACGCACAAACTGCGGGTAATCAAGAAAATTATATAATTTTAGGTGCTAAGTTTCTACGGAGAAATTTAGACTAATTCATTAAAATACTGCAATAAAATTTTATCGTTTTCTAAAGTCGGAGTAAATATTTCTAAAATGGAAGGTTTTCCTTTTTCAGAATAAAAATTTTCAAGACTTTCATCTAAACTCTTATCATCACTTGCCGTAAAATACTCAAACTGGTACATTTTTGCCAAATGTTCTGCCGTCAAACAATGCGAAGTTTCGAAAAAAGTATTAAAAACAGGCGTTTCCTCATGACCTGGAAGAATTCTGAAGATGCCTCCTCCTCCATTATTCAATAAAATAATTTTAAAATTCTTCGGAATATAATTGTTCCATAAAGCATTGCTGTCGTATAAAAAGCTGATATCGCCCGTAATCAAAATTGTCTCTTTTTTACTTGCAAAAGCAGCGCCGATGGCAGTGGAAGTACTTCCGTCAATACCGCTTGTTCCTCGATTGCAGAAAACCTCAATTGTCGGATCAATGCTGATCAATTGCGCATAACGAATCGCTGAACTATTACTAATCTGAAGCTGGCTATTTTTAGGCAAACTAGGAATCACCTTCTCAAAAACAGTAAAATCTGAAAACGGAATCTTAGACAGATACAAATCATGCTTTTCCTTTCTAAAAGCTCTTAAATCCTGCATTTTTTGGTTGTAATCAGAAACTACAGGTTTGGTTTTAGATAGAAAATCTTTTAAAAATTCATTCGAATTGGCTTGAAAATGTTTTGTCAGTGCTCCAAAAGTATCATAGGCACGCAAAGTATCGATGTGCCAATGTGCTTTTGGTCGGTATTTTCTAAGGAAGGCTTTTATTCTTTTTGAAACCACCATTCCTCCAAAAGTCAATAGAATTTCTGGCTGAAAATTTTTAAAATCTTCGTCAGTGAAAGGCGTAATTATCGTATCAATGTTATCTGCAAAATTTGGATGATGCAAATTTGAAGTCGTTTCTGTCAAAACCACAACTGATGGATCGTTTGCCAATTGATTAACTATTGCCTCATCGATCGAGTTGGGATCGTTCACTCCTACTAAAACCAATTTCTTTTTGGATGCATTCCATTGAGAAATAAATTGGCTCAAATCTTCATCAAAAACTGCGCTTTCAAAAACGGTTTCTGAAATAATCGAATTCACAGAAAGTGACGTAACCGTTTCATACAAAGGCTCTTCAAAAGGCGCATTAATATGAACCGGACCTTTTTTTGCCAATGCTAAAGTAATCGCATCGCCAATTTTCAAATCATTTTCCTGCGAAGCTTCTTCCGTTAAATTTGCACTGTAAAGTATGTGATTTTCGTAGACATTTCTTTGACGGATAGTTTGTCCGTCACCGATGTCAATTTTTTCCGTAGGTCTATCCGCAGAAATAATTACCAACGGAATTTGGCTGTAAAAAGCCTCAGCAACCGCAGGATAATAATTCAGCAATGCCGAACCCGAAGTACACACAATTGCCACAGGTTTCTTGGTCTGTTGCGCCATTCCCAATGCAAAAAACGCTGCACATCTTTCGTCGGCAAGACTGTAACATTTAAAATCAGAATTGTTGGCAAAACCAATGGTCAGCGGTGCGTTTCGTGAACCCGGAGAAATCACGATATCGGTGAGTCCTTTAGCTTTGCATATTTCGATAATGCTTTGCGCCAAAGGTATTTTGGGATAAATCATCTGTAGAATTTGAAAGTATCAAAGATACAAAGTTGCGCTGTTATTCTTCTCATAAAAGTCCTATTTTAGTCTTAAATTTGTTCAGAAAGGCAATATATTTGCGTTTCCACATCGAAGCCCAAATTTTTAAATTACTGAATAATGAAACTTACTTTTAAACTATTCTCACTTTTCTTTTTCGTACTTTTTTTGCAGAAATCCGTAGCTCAAAACGCAATTTCTTTTGACGAAAGCAGTTATGAAAAAATAATAAAACGATCAAAAGCAGAAAAGAAACCAGTTTTATTGATGATTTACGCCACTTGGTGTCCGCATTGCAACAAGATGAAAAAGGAAGTTTTCACAGCTAAAAGCGTAATTGATTTCTTGAATTCTAATTTCATTCTAGCACAGCAAGACGGTGATTCTGAAGCGGGAAAAATCTTGAAAGAAAAGTTTAAAGTAAAGTCGCTTCCAACGTTTGTTTATTTAGATGAAAAGGAAATTGAACTTTATAAATTAAGCGGTGAATACACTCCGGAAGCATTCATTTCAGAATCAAAAAATGCCTTGAATCCGCAAACACAACTTCCTTATTTAGAGAAGCAATTTTATTCAGATTATAAGAATCTTGATAAATGTCTGGCTTATTTGACAGCGCTTCGCAAGGGAAATGATCGCAAAATATTGTCAATTCCAGCACACAAATATTTAGCGACTTTACCAGAAAAAGATTTAACTGCAAATCAAAATTGGATGGTAATTTCCAATGGCGTAACCGATATAAAATCGAGAGAATTTCAATATGTTTTAAGCCATAAAAAAGATTTTGAAGCGGTTGTTGGCGAAAACAGAGTCAAGCGAAAAATCGTGAATATCGTGACCGAATTATTAAAACCTTTGGTTGAAAGTTTAGACACTATAAATTATTACAAACAACGACCAATTGCAATATCCATAGGACTTCGCGAAGCGGACGAATTAATTTTTACGTATGATTTGACTATTAATGAATTGTCTGAAAATTGGAAGAAGTATAGTGAAGCCACTTTAAACGGCGTGGAAAAATTTGCTTGGGATGATACCAGTCTTTTGAAACAAATTGCTTCAAATTATGAAAAAAATATCACCGATAAAAATAGCTTGAAAACCGCTATCAAATGGACACAACGTTCTTTAGAATTAAACGAATCTTATGACGGATTACTTTTGATTTCAAAACTTTACAGTAAAACTTCTGATAAAAAACAAGCTATTTCTTATGCCACCAAAGCCAAGCAATTTGCAACCAAATTAGGTTTTGACACCAAAGAATCAGAAGCTTTAATAAAACAACTCAACTGATATGAAAGCAATTATTAGAAGCGCAAGAATTGAAGATATAGAAACAATTCTAGAAATTGTAAACGATGCAATCTTAAATACGACTGCAATTTACGATTATGACGTTCGCACTTTAAACGACCAAATTTCTTGGTTTCAAGAAAAGAAAGAGCACAATTTCCCTGTAATTGTTGCTACTGATGAAAATGATACCGTTCTTGGTTTTGGAACATATGGCACTTTCCGTATGAAAATTGGATATAAATTCACCGTCGAACATTCGGTTTATGTGAAAGAAGGACATTCAGGAAAAGGAATCGGGAAAGCAATTTTATTGGAACTGATCGATCTGGCGAAAGCCCAAAAACTGCACGTAATGGTAGGTTGCATTGATGCTGGAAATACCGGAAGCATTGAGTTCCATGAGAAATTCGGATTCAAAAAAGCCGGAATCTTAAAAGAATCCGGCTATAAATTTGACAAATGGCTCGACTTGCAATTTGTACAGCTTATTATTTAGGATTTTTGATTTGAGCGTGAAGGTTCAAAAATCTTAAATCAAAAATCTTAAATTACTTAAGCCAGTTTACGATTTCTGGATCTGTCGGCAATGTTTTTGGAGAAACAACTTTTACTAATTCTCCTTGCTCGTTGATCAAATATTTTTGGAAGTTCCACTCTACTTCTGAATCTTGCAGGCCGTTTTTAGATTTCTGCGTCAAGAATTTATAAACTTCATTCATGTCGTCTCCTTTTACTGAAACTTTTTCCATCATCGGGAAAGTCACGCCATAATTCTTTTGGCAGAAAGCTCCGATTTCTTCATTGGTTCCTGGTTCTTGCGAAGCAAAATTATTTGCCGGAAAACCTACGATTACAAAATTCTTGTCTTTGTATTGGTCATAAATCGCTTGCAAATCTTTGTACTGTGGCGTTAATCCACATTTTGAAGCCGTGTTTACCACTAAAATTTTCTTTCCTTTCAAGGATGCGAAATCAAAATCATTTCCTTCTAAATCTTTTACCTTAAACTGGTAGATATTTTCTTTTGCCATAACTTTATTTTTGTCTGTAGAATTTTTTGCTGTTTTTTGTTGTGCTTGGTTCTGCTGGCAAGCGAAACAGCTTATGAATGCGAATGCTACGATTAATTTCTTCATCTTTTTATTTTTTATAAAATTAAATATTAGGCAGTAATTCGAACTAAAACTTTTGTTAAATAAAAAGCCCATAATGTTGAAATTATGGGCTTCCTTTTTATATATAAATCTTTAGCTTCTCAAGTATTTTTTCTGCTTAAAGTAGGCTAATGCTGAAATCAGTGCTACAATTGCAATGGAAATGAAAACAAAATTTGGCGTTACCACTCTTTCGCCGCTCGCGTAAGAATGCAATCCGGTCAAGTAGAAATTCACACCGAAATACGTCATCATGATGGAATAAAAAGCGAAAACACTGAACACGTTGAAAATCCAAGTTCCTCTTAATCCTGGGACTAATCTGGCGTGAATCACGAACGCATACACCATGATGCTGATCAAAGCCCAAGTTTCTTTTGGATCCCAACCCCAGTAACGTCCCCAGCTTTCATTTGCCCATTGGCCTCCTAAAAAGTTTCCGATGGTCAGCATGACTAAACCTACAGTCAATGACAATTCAGTAATATAAGTGATTTCTTTAATGCTTAATTCTAGTTTTTTGCTGTTGTTTTTATTGGCGAAAATCATTAATAATAAGGACACCAATCCTAAAATCATTCCCAATGTAAATGGTCCATAGCTCGCCACAATTACTGCCACGTGAATCATCAGCCAATACGAATTTAAAACGGGTTGCAAGTTGGCAATCGCAGGATCCATCCAGTTCCAATGTGCGATCATCAAGATCATTGAAGCTACGAAAGCTGTTGAAGCCACCGTTAATTGTGATTGTCGGCCAAAAGCCAATCCGAAGAACATCGTTGCCCAACCCACATAAATCATCGATTCATAAGCATCACTCCAAGGCGCGTGGCCTGAAATATACCATCTGGCAATTAATCCTGCGGTGTGAAGCACAAATAAAAGTCCGATTAAAACGTGGAAAGCTTTTACGGTAATGTTGATGCCTTTTCTGTTGTTGAAAATTTTGATGATGGTAAACATAAGCATTAAAACGCCCGCCATCATATATAAATAATACAACTTTTTGAAGATGTCATACTTATTATATAAAATCTCAGAATTGATTTTCTCCTCACTCGGAAGAATTTTTCCACCATATTTCTTTTGGAAAGAAGTCAGACCGTCTAAAAATTGATCTGCCGCTTTGTAACCTCCCGTTTTTCTAGCTTCATTCAAAGAATACATGTAAGCCGGAAGCGCATTTTTCATATATGTAGAATCGGCACCAGTAATTCCAGTTTCATGCAACTCTAAATACGAGGCCCATTTGTTTCCTTTGTCATAAGGAACTGGGAAAATCGTCAAAATCTTGCCACTCAAAGCCGAGTTTAAAAGCAAGACTTTTTTATCTGCCTCAATAAAATCTTTTTGAAATTGATTTGGCACCGCCGCTTTAAACGCTTCATCTAAATAAGGAGACAATTTATAATTTCCTTGTTCGTCAAAAAAGCTGATGAACGGCACATATTTAGCCTTTAAATCAACACCCAAAATCTTATGCAGGCTGTCATTATCTTTCTTCAAATAAATAAACGGCACATTAAACCAAATTTCAGGATATTGCGACATTGACAAGAAAACCTGGTCAGAATTATACCCTTTGTAAGTATCGCTTTTGCTAACTTTTCGAAGCAATTCAGAAGAAAAAGTATTGATTGGCATCATTCTTCCGCCGTCTTGAATGACTATGCGTCCGAATTTTGCAGCGTGTTCTGGCGAAACTTCAATGACTTTTAAAATAGAATCAATCTGTTTTTCTGTAGGCATCACCCTTTTTACAGGAGCCGCATTTGAAGTTGTTGTCGCGTGATTGTGACCCGCATGATTGTGCGCGTCTTGTGCAAAACCGCCAATGCTTAAAAATAAAACGAGAGCCGTAATCAATTTTGCTTTTTTCGCTTTCACTTTGTCTAGTTTTTTCTTCACTTCGCCAAATCTTGAATTTTTATCAAACATAATTGCCATCAATCCCGCATACAAAAGAAAATATCCGATGTAAGTGATCCAAGTTCCCCAAAAATCGTGGTTCACAGAAAGTACTGTAATATCTGGCTCATACGATTCTCTCAAACGCTCGTTGCTATAATCATACGAAGCTTGAAAAAATCTATAACCGCCGTGGTCCAAAACATTATTCATGAAAATTTCATAGTCAAAAGGCTTCTCATCTTCCACTGTAATTTTACTTTTGAAAGCAGAGAAATTCTTCAGTGTTCCAGGATATTTGTCAGCAATAAAGTCGTTCAATTTGATTTTGAAAGGCAATGTGTAAACCTTGCTTCCGTAAAATAAAGTGTATTCAAGGTTCCCCAATTTAAATGATTGTGGCTCGCCTATTTTTCCTTTAGAGCCCATCAACGTTACATCTTGCGTTTTTCCTTCTGCTTTGATTGTTACGATCAAGGCATCGTCTGAAGATTTATCTTTGAAATCATTGTTTGATTCATAAGCCACTTTTCCTTTAATCGCAGGATCTGGAAAAACGAATTGCGCACCGCCTACATTATATAAGGAACGGAACATCAAATTTTGCACAGAATCCTTTACAACAAGACCTTGCATTTTATCTGCCATTCGCATGTATTCCCCGCCAAACGGAGCTTCAAGCGTGTAAGTATCACCTATTTTAGTTACGTTTACCGCACCTGCCGTTTTCTTATTGAAAGCAAAAAGCACATTGTGGATATTTTGAACTTCGCCTTCTTTTAAAAAGTGTTCGTGACGGCTTCCACCGCCTGATTCCACCATCTTAATATAAGTTGTCCCTTTCGGATCTTCCTTGATTGTTTCTTTGGCGTTCATCACAAACTCCTTAAAAACAACTTCATACGGAATTTCTCCAAATTTATCACTGATCGAAAAATTGTTATTTACGGCTGGAGAAAGCAACAATTCTTTCTCTTCCACGCGGCGTTTCATTTCTCCTTTATACTCTCCATCTACAAAAACATTCAGGAACGTTTTATCTGAAAAAACTTGATTTTCAGACTGCCCTTCGGGAATTGACATCATGCCTTCAAAGCTGACATAACGCGTCCAAAAGGCTCCGATTAATATAAAAATAAAAGAAATATGAATCAGCAAAGTCGTCCATTTTTCTTTTTTGTGGAGTTGGTATCTTTTAATATTGCCAAGAAAATTGATCAAGAAAAACAACATTATGGCTTCAAACCACCAGCTGTTGTAAATCAAAATTCGTGCAGTATCAGTATTGTAAGCGTCTTCAACAAAGGTCCCGATTCCCATTGCAACGGCAAAAACAATAAATAAAACAGCCATTAAACGTGTGGAAAACAGGAAAGAGAAAATTTTATCCATGAGAGTGGAATTACATAGTTTAAAAAGTAGGGCAAAAGTAAGCAAAAATGTTTGATTGAATCAGTAATGATTACTGTGGGTTTTCGTAATTCGCTGTTAATTTTTTCTAAATATTTTTAGTGCTTTTCTGCAGGTTTGCCTTTTATTTGTAAATTATATAGGAGGCTAAATCTTTTGTAGATGTCCAATTTTGCTTAAAATAACTTATTTTTTTAATAGTAATGATATAAACTTAAAAAATTGAGTTATTTCTTACAATACATCTGCAACTGCATAATAATCAATAAATTGTACTTCAACGAGCCATCTAAGAGGATCAACGAGCATTCTAACTACTTCAACGGGCATTCTAACTACTTCAAAGACCGTTCATAGTAATTCAAAGACCATTCATAGTAATTCAAAACCCATTCATAGCAAGACATTGCACATTCTAAGAAACGCAACCTCTATTCTAAAAGGTTCTCTTTCTTATCGAAGTGGTTCTGGCGTAAAATCGACAGTAAAGTCACTCTATTAAGTAAGAATCAAATCAGTTTTATACAATTCACTTCCTCCGTTAAATCTTTAAAACACTAAATTATGTTCGTTTACTTTCTCCAAAAAAGGATAATTCATAAGTAATCCTTAAATTAGCGCCATGATTAAAGCAACAATTATCGGTTCAGGAAATGTCGCGCAGCATCTCATTCAGGCATTCCAAAAAAGTGATGCCATTGACCTTTTGCAAGTCTTTTCTAGACAGAAAGATAGCGTATCTCATTTGGTAGAAGACGCAAAAATTACTGACGATTGGAATAAACTTTCTGAAGCTGCCGTTTATATAATTGCCGTGTCAGATAGCGCTATCGCGGAAGTTTCTTCTAATCTTCCTTTTGAAAATCGATTGGTTGTCCACACATCTGGAAGCCTTCCTATGGAAGAATTAAACACTAAAAATCATCGCGGTGTTTTTTATCCGTTGCAGACATTTACTAAAGGGAAGGAAGTTGATTTTACTGCAATTCCGGTTTGCTTGGAAAGTGAATTTGATGATGATTACACGATTTTAGAAGATTTGGCAGAAGCCCTAAAAAGCAAGCATTATTTGATTAGTTCGAGCCAGAGAAAGTCGTTGCATGTTGCGGCGGTTTTTGTGAATAATTTTACCAATCATTTGTACCAGCTTGGCAAAGATATTTGCGGCGAACACCAGCTTCCGTTTGAAATCTTAAAACCTTTGATTGCTGAAACGGCCAATAAAGTGCAAAGCCTCTCGCCTCTTGATGCCCAAACCGGACCCGCAAAAAGGCACGACCAGAATACCATCGACGCACATTTAGCGCTGCTGACAGACACAACACAAAAAGAAATTTATAAAATACTAACACAATCCATCCAACATTCTCATGTCAAAAAGTTATAAAGAAATCATGAACGATATCACGACATTTATCTTTGATGTCGACGGCGTTCTGACCGATAGTTCTGTTCATATTACGCCAACGGGCGAAATGCTTCGCGTGATGAATATCCGTGATGGTTTTGCCATGAAAGCGGCCGTGGAAAGCGGTTACCATGTTTGCATTATTTCTGGCGGAAGCAATGAAGGCGTGCGAATTCGCCTGCAAAATCTGGGAATCAAAGACATTCATTTGGCCTGCCCAGATAAAGTTCAAAACTTTAAAGAATATACAGCCTCATACGATTTAAAACCCGAACAGGTGCTTTATATGGGTGATGATATTCCTGATTACCACGTCATGAAATTAGTCGGATTACCAACCTGTCCGCAAGATGCGAGTCCTGAGATCAAGGAAATCAGCCGTTATATTTCACACAAAAATGGAGGCCGTGGCGCTGTTCGCGATGTGATTGAACAAGTGATGAAAGTTCAGGGAAAGTGGATGGAATATTTTGATGGGAAGCACGATTAATCAAATTCAATAGCAATTTCAAATTACAGTAATCAATAGTAAAAATGAACTTTTTAAAACTTATACGCTTCCAAAACCTGATCATGCTGGCAATTATGCAGCTAATTTTTCATTATGGATTTTTAAAATTGCAGGATATGCCGCTGGCTTTGAATGATTGGCAATACTTACTTTTAGTACTTTCAACGGTTTGCATTGCGGCGGGCGGTTATTTGATCAATAATGTTTTTGACAAAGCCACTGACGAAATCAACAAGCCGGATGATGTGGTTGTGGACAAAGGAATTTCTGAGGCGATGGCTTATAATCTCTATATTGTTTTGAATATAATCGGTGTCGGAGCTGGATTTTATCTTTCAAATCTAATCGGAAAACCTGGGTTTGCACTTTTATTCATAGTTATTTCCGGAACCTTATATTTGTATGCAAACGGATTAAAACAATCCTTATTGATTGGAAATGTAATTGTCGCGCTTTTGCTATCGCTGAGCATCATAATCGTTGGCATCTTTGATCTATTGCCGATGATTACTGCTGAAAATCAAAGAGGAATGGGATTGCTTTTTGAAATATTGTTAGACTATGCCATTTTTGCTTTCATCATCAATTTCATCCGAGAAATCGTGAAAGATCTGGAAGATGTAAAAGGCGATTATAACCAAGGAATGAACACGTTGCCAATTGCTTTGGGCGTGGAAAGAACAGCGAAAATCGTTTTCGGATTAAGCTTTCTTCCTTTGGGATTGATCATTTATTATATCAATGAACATCTATTTTCAAATGATTTGTATTATGCCACCGGGTATGGATTAGTCTTGATTTTGGCACCGCTATTATACTTTACGATCAAAATATTTTCAGCTAAAAAACAAAAGGATTTTCATGACTTGAGCAACGTTTTAAAGTTTGTCATCTTCTTCGGAATCCTTTCTATTGCTGTAATTAATTTCAATATAAAATATGCTTAATCCCCATTTAAAAGAGTATAAAATCATTCTGGCTTCAGGTTCGCCACGCAGGCAGCAGTTTTTCAAAGACATGCATTTGGATTTTGAAATTCGCTTAAAAGACGTGGAAGAAATTTATCCAGATCATTTGAAAGCTTCAGAAATCACAGACTTTCTTGCCATTTTAAAAGCCAATGCTTTTCAGGAAGAATTGCAACCAAACGATATTTTGGTCACTAGCGACACCATCGTCTGGCACAACGGAAAAGCTTTGGGAAAACCAAAAGATTATGACGATGCTTTCCATATTTTAAAGACTTTGTCGAATTCTACGCATGAAGTTTTTACTTCGGTTTGCATTAAAAATAACGACAAAATCGATATTATAAACGAAACTACAAAAGTTACTTTCAGCACGCTTTCTGATGAAGCAATTGCTTATTATCTTGAAAATTTCAAGCCTTATGACAAAGCTGGCGCTTATGGAATTCAAGAATGGATTGGCTTGATCGGCATCAGCAAAATTGAAGGTTCTTACTCCAATGTTGTTGGGCTTCCGGTGCAAAAAGTTTATGAATATTTTGCTAACTTTGGTAAAAACCAATAAAAATGTCTTTTCTCAAAGAATATACTCCCGAAATAGTTACTACGATTATCCTGCTGATTTCTGTGATGGTAATTCGCCTTTCAATTAATGCTATTGTAAAACGTTTTGCAAAACATGCTGAGATGAACGAACACAGGGCCGTTTTAATTTGCAAGTACATTAATATAGTAATCATGATTTTAATGATTGCAGGTTTGTTTATCATTTGGGGTGTAAAAACTGGTGATATTTACAAGGTTTTAACAGCAATTATCACGTTGATTGGCGTGGCTTTTTTTGCTCAATGGTCGATTTTAAGCAATATCACTTCTGGCATAATCTTGTTTTTCTCTTTCCCTTTCAAAATTGGCGATACGATTAGAATTCACGACAAAGATTTTCCGTTGGAAGCTGAAATTGATGACATCAAGGCTTTCCATACTTATTTGAGAACTAAAGATGGTGAATTGGTCACTTATCCAAACAATCTTTTACTGCAAAAAGGGGTTTCAATTGTAAATCCTACCAAAGAAGAGCAAGAATTCACTGATTAACTTTAACATTGCATTGGCGAAGTTCAATGAATAGTATTTTGTAATTTCACGTAAAAACCTAACGCAACCCAAATTACAAATGCTTAAAAAACTACAATTGTTTTTTGTTCTTATTCTCATCTGCAGCTGCCAAATTTTAGCGGCACAGGAGAAGCCTGTAAAAAAAAGGGACTCATTGCGAGGATATCGAAGTATTGAAGCGTATTCTAAAAAACGTGGTTTTACAAAATTTCTACACAAGCTGATTTTCAAACCAGTTGATTCAAAAAAACCGAAGAATAAAAAGGGAGACAAGGTAGTTTTGAGAACGTATGAAAAAGTCGAAGGCAAAATCATACGAAAAATTCAAATTACGACTTTAGATCCGTTTGGATTTTCAGAAAAAGATTCCACCAGAATAGCTCGGAACGGCTTTGAACGTTTTGGAAATAGAATCCACGTGAAATCGGCAAAACTTACGATAAAAAATTTACTATTAATAAAGAGAAACAAACCACTAGATTCGCTGTTAGTCAAAGAAACGGAGCGTTTGATTCGAAGCCAGCGTTATGTTCGAGCGGTTGATATTAGAACTGAAATCTCAGAAAACAGTTCCGATTCTGTGGATGTTTACATTCGCGTTTTAGATTCGTGGAGTTTGGTTCCTAATGCTGCAGGTTCAACTTCAAGAACGAGTTTTGAGCTTACAGAAAGAAACTTTTTGGGTTCAGGACATGAATGGGACAACACCTTTCGCCAGCGTTTTAATGATGGGAAAAATGCTTACAGCACGAGATATACGATTCCGAATATTTTAAATACGTATATCAAAACTTCTGTCGCTTACAATTATGACATCGATGATAACCATTCAAAAAGTATCACGATTGACCGTCCGTTTTTCTCTGCATATGCAAAATGGGGAGCGGGAATTTATATTGCGCAAGATTTCCGAAAAGATTCACTTCCAGATGCTGCAGGAACGTTGGCCGCACAGAATTTTAAAGTGGGAACGCAGGATTTTTGGGTAGGGAAATCATTGCAGATTTTTGAAGGAGAATCAGAAGAAGATAGAACTACAAATTTCATTACTTCAGTTCGTTACCTTCGCAGAAATTTTACAGAAGCGCCAGAAGTTGCTTATGATACGCTGAATTATTATTCTGACGAAAACTTTTATTTGGCTGGATTTGGAGTAAGTTCTAGAAAATTCATCCAAGACAAATACCTCTTCAATTATGGAATTACGGAAGATGTTGCCATTGGAAAAGTATATGCGATGACTATTGGTTATCAAAATAAAAATCATATCAATCGACTTTATTTAGGTGGACGATTCGCTTTTGGGCAATATTTCAGATGGGGATTTTTCAGTACAAATATTGAATATGGAACTTTTTTCAGGGGTCCGATTACTCAACAGACGACTTTTGCTTTAGAGCTGAATTATTTTACCAATTTAATCTCTTTGGGCGAATGGAAACTACGGCAATTCGTTAAGCCAAAACTTGTCATTGGAACTAATCGCTATGAAACCGTTGCCGACAGAATCAATATCAATGAAGAAAATGGTGGAATTCCAGGTTTTAGAAGCTTTAATTTGAGAGGAACCAAAAAAGCACAAATAACATTTCAAACGCAATCTTATTCGCCGTGGAATCTTGGTGGCTTTCGTATAAATCCATTTTTAAATGCGACGATCAGCATGATCAGCGATAAAAATGACAACCTTTGGAAAGGAAAAGCCTACTCACAAGTTGGCGTTGGAATTATGATCAGTAATGACTTTTTAGTGTTCAATACGTTCCAATTTTCATTTTCTTACTATCCTTCTATTCCAGACAGAGGAAATAATTTACTTCAAACTAACTCATTGAAAACCACAGATTTTAGGATGCAGAATTTTGAATTTGGGAAGCCTGAAATAGTTCCTTACCAGTAAGAAAAATAGGATTGGCACAGTTCTTGGATTTCGGTATTTAAAATAATACAAAAATGCAAGATTATGAAAACTCTAAAAATTTTCTTAGCAGGATTTGCAATGGTTTTGGCAAGTCAGCTTCAGGCTCAAGTTTCAGTTAATGTCAACATTGGCGGCCGTCCAGATTGGGCACCGGTCGCTTACACAGAAGCAAATTATTATTACCTTCCCGATGTTGAAGCGTATTATGATGTTCGCGGTTCCAACTTTATTTATGTCAATAACGGCAATTGGATTACTGCAAGACATTTGCCTGTTAGATACAGAAATTACGATTTATACGCTGGACCAAAAGTTGTTTTGACTGATTATAGAGGCAACCGACCTTACACACATTTCAAAACGCACAAAGTAAAATATTATAGAGGATATAATGCACCGAGAACGGTTGTCGTAAAACAATCGCACCACCATAACGACCGAAAATATTACAAAAAACACAAAGCAAAAAAACAACACAGACATCACCACGATGACTAATTCAGAGAGCCGATTGGCTCTCTTTTTTGTTAAAGTCATTCTGAAAAAAGCCATCCGGAAAATTAATTATTATATTTGAAGCTATTGTTTTATAAACTCCAAACTAATGCAGAAAACTGCTTTTCTAGCGCTACTGTTTTTCCTTTTTTCGTATAAATCACAGGCACAACAGCCTCAGAAATTAAATTCTGGGGAAATCTACGAACACATTCAAAAACTAAACTTTTTAGGTTCGGTTTTATATGTTGCCGCACATCCAGATGATGAAAACACAAAACTGATTTCTTATTTTTCGAACGAAGTTAAAGCTCGAACTGCTTATCTTTCCTTAACTCGTGGCGACGGCGGGCAAAATTTAATCGGAGCTGAATTGCGTGAAATGCTGGGTGTTTTAAGAACACAAGAATTATTGGCAGCAAGAAGAATTGACGGCGGAGAACAAATCTTCTCTCGTGCCAATGATTTCGGATTTTCAAAAGAACCTACAGAAACTTTCTCCATTTGGAATAAAAATGAAGTTTTAAGTGACGTTGTTTTAGCCATCAGAAAATTTCAACCTGACGTAATAGTAAACCGTTTTGACCACAGAAGTCCAGGAACGACGCATGGACATCATACGGCTTCTGCTATATTAAGCATGGAAGCTTTTGATCTCTCCAACAATAAAAATAGTTTTCCTGACCAGCTTTCAAATTTGGAAACTTGGCAACCGAAACGCATCTTTTTCAACACCTCTTGGTGGTTTTACGGCTCAGAAGAAAAATTTGAAAAAGCTGATAAAAGCAAGATGTTCTCCTTGAATGCCGGCGTCTATTTTGGTCTAAAAGGAAAAAGCAACGGCGAAATTGCAGCACTTTCAAGAAGCCAGCACAAATGTCAAGGCTTTGGAACAATGGGAACGCGTGGCGATGAAATAGAATATCTCGAATTTTTAAAAGGCGATTTGCCAAAAGACAAGAATAATTTATTCGAAGGAATTAACACGACTTGGTCAAGAGTTAAAGGCGGTGAAGAAATTGGAAAAATATTGAACGAAATCGAGAAAAATTTCAATTTCAAAGATCCTTCCGTTCATCTTCCAAAGTTGATGGAAGCTTATGCTTTGGTTAATAATTTGCAAGACAAACATTGGAAAGCAATCAAAAAACAAGAACTTGAAACTATAATTTTGGCTTCTGCCGGATTATTTTTAGAAGCGACTTCTGCAGAACAAAGTTCTAATCCGAATGAAAATTTTACTTTGAGATTGGAAGCTTTAAACAGAAGCGCGCAAGATGTTGAAATTATAGATGCGGTCTTTTTAAACAATCCTGAAAACGGAAAAATTCTTGGCAGAAAATTATTAAAAAACAATATTTTCAAAATTGAAAAGCAGTTGCAGATTGCTCAAAACACGCCTTATACTTCGCCTTATTGGTTGAATGCAAAAGGAACTTTGGGAATGTATGCTGTAAAAGAAAAAGAATTAATCGGGAATCCGGAAAGTAAAAGATTGCAACTGCAATGGAATTTGAAAATTTGCGGACAGCCTTTTACCATAAATAAAGAAATTATCTATAAATATTCTGATCCTGAAAAAGGAGAAATTTATCAGCCTTTTGAGGTTTTGCCAGAAGCGACAGCTACCGTTTTAAATGACGTAACAATTTTTGCGGATTCAAAAACAAAGCCGATTTCTGTAAAAATCAAAGCTGGAAAAGCGAACTTGAAAGGAAAAATCAGCTTGAATGTACCAAAGGAATGGAAAGTGGTTCCTTCTCAGATTGACTTTGAAATTGTGATGAAAAATGATGAAAAAATCGTCACGTTTGAAGTCACGCCTCCTTCTTTTGAAAACAAGGGAATTATTTCGCCTGAAATTACTTCCGAAGGAAAAAAATATACGCAGAAATTGACTGCAATTCAATATGATCACATTCCGAAGCAGATTGTTTTGATGCCTTCGGAAGCTTCTGTAGTTCGTTTGGATATTAAAAAAGCAGGGCAAAATATCGGTTACATTGAAGGTGCTGGCGATGAAATTCCGCAGAGTTTGAAACAGATTGGATATGACGTAAGAATCATAAAACCTGAAGAAATTACTGAAAATTCTTTGTCAGAATTTGATGCCATCGTAATGGGAATCAGAGCTTATAATGTAATTTCAGATTTGCAGTTTAAGCAACGCTATCTTTTAGATTATGTAAAAAACGGCGGGAATTTAATTGTGCAATACAATACTGCTGGACGACGAGGATTTAATGTTCCAGATTTTTCTCCTTATGAATTGAATCTTTCCACCGACCGCGTGACGGATGAAAATGCAAAAGTCAGCTTTTTAGACGCAACGCATTCCGTTTTAAACCATCCTAATAAAATAACAACTGCTGATTTTCAAGGCTGGGTTCAAGAACGCGGACTTTATTTTCCTGATAAGTGGGCTAAAGAATTTACGCCGATTTTAGGCATGAAAGATCCGGGAGAATCTGAAAAACTAGGAAGCCTTTTGGTGGCAAAATATGGAAAAGGATATTATATTTACACCGGATTGAGCTTTTTCAGAGAATTGCCTTCGGGTGTTCCTGGCGCATTTAAACTTTTTACAAACCTGATTTCCATTGGAAAAAAGGAAAATTTATAAACCAATGAAAGAAGAAAAAATAAGACGCTGGAAGAAAAACTATACACTGGTCATTGTCGCGAATGCCGTCTATATCCTAATTTTTTATATCATAATGCAATATTTTTCATAAATGCAGACAATTGACTGGATTGTTTTAATTCTCACGATTTTTTTCATCGTTTTTTATGGCGTTTGGAAAACAAAAGGCAGTAAAAATGTGCAAGATTATATCTTGGGCAATAATGAAACGCCTTGGTATACCATCGGAATTTCGGTGATGGCAACGCAAGCCAGCGCCATTACTTTTCTTTCCACACCCGGACAAGCTTTCAACGACGGAATGGGTTTCGTGCAGTTTTATTTTGGATTGCCGTTGGCGATGATCATTATCTGCATCACTTTTATTCCGATTTATCACCGACTGAAAGTGTATACCGTTTATGAGTTTTTAGAGCAGCGATTTGACTTGAAAACGCGTTCGTTGGCTTCGATTTTATTTTTGGTTCAAAGAGGTTTTTCTACTGGAATTACGATTTATGCGCCGGCAATTATCTTGTCTTCAATTTTAGGATGGAACTTGAATCTGATGAATATTGCCATTGGAATTCTGGTCATAATTTACACGATGGTTGGCGGAACAAAAGCCGTTAACGTAACGCATAAACAGCAAATGTTTATCATAATGGTTGGAATGTTTGTTGCATTTTTTATCATCTTAAGCCTTTTGCCAGAAGAAGTTTCCTTTAATAATGCACTTCAAATCGCAGGCGTAAATGACAAAATGAACATTCTTGATTTTTCTTTTGACAAGGAAAAAAGATATACGGTTTGGACAGGTTTGACTGGCGGTTTGTTTTTGGCACTCTCCTATTTTGGAACCGATCAATCACAAGCACAAAGATATTTATCTGGAAAATCCATAAAAGAAAGCCAAATGGGATTAGTTTTCAATGCTTTGTTGAAAGTTCCGATGCAGTTTTTTATACTTTTGGTTGGAATTATGGTGTATGTTTTCTTCCAATTTCAATCCGTTCCAATCAATTTTAATCCGAATAGCAAAGCGAGCATTGAGAAATCGATTTATGCCAAAGATTATAAAAAACTGGAAAATGAATTGGTAGAAATTGCTTCCGAAAAGAAAGAAGTTACTTTGGCTTATGTCAATCAATTAAACATTGAAACTGACAATAAAGTACTGAAAAACAGAATCGTATCTTTAGGAGAAAAGGAAAAAACGATTCGTGAAAATGCCAAGGTCTTAATCAGCAAAGCCAATAAGAAAAATAAAACGACCGATAGCGATTATGTTTTTATCCATTTTATAATCAATTATCTGCCCAAAGGCTTCATTGGACTTCTACTTGCCGTAATTCTTTGCGCTGCAATGTCGTCAACGGCAGCAGGAATCAATGCTTTAGCATCTACAACCGTTATTGATATTTATAAAAGAAATTTGAAAACGGAGAAATCTGATTTGCATTTGGTAAAAGCTTCAAAAGGATTTACCGTGCTTTGGGGCGTAATTGCAATACTTTTCGCTTGCTTCGGGACATTGTTTGAAAACCTAATTCAGTTTGTAAATATCATCGGTTCGATTTTCTACGGAACGATTTTGGGAATATTTTTAGTGGCATTTTATATCAAATATGTAAAAGCGCAGGCCGTTTTTTGGGCAGCGGTTTTCAGCCAGCTGGCAATTTTTGTAATTTACTACATGGCGATTTACGTTTATCCGCCAGGAAAAGAAAAGCTGAGTTATCTGTGGTTGAACTTCATCGGCGTTGTAATTACGATACTAATTTCACTGCTGATTCAATATTTCAGAAGTCTCAAAAGAATAGAAGAATAAAAAAACCGGCTCATGTGGCCGGTTTTCTTTTTATAGGAATTAAATTATTTTTTGCTCCATTCAGCAATGCTGTCTTTATTCATTTTCACGTAGTCAGCGTTGTTTGCTTTTTCAGCTCCTGCTAAAGATAATTTTGCAGTTTCGATAGCTCCTTTTTTGTCCCCTAATTTTGACTGGATCAATGATTTTTGTCTTAAAATCCAAAACGGTGCTTCACCATTTGACTTTTCAATCGCTTTATTTGCCCAAACTAAAGCTTTGTTTAAATCGCCATTTGACTGGTAATAATATTGTGCTGAAGCAAAATAATCATCCGCAGATGGTCCAGCTAAAGTTGATTCGATGCTTGCCATCGCAGTCTTTTGCGTAGGAACATCAAATTTTACAGAAACAATAGTTTTTTCCCAAGAGATTTCTAAATTTCCAGAATCGTTGGTGATATTGTTTACAGAAACAGTCAAAGTTTCGACGTTTCTGTTTAAATTTTCTGACTTCACGTTTGTTCTTAAAACTACTTTATTTTCGTTCCATTCTGCTGGCAAACCCCAGTTATTTGTGTCTTTGTAGAAAATTACGTCCCAAGAATCTGCTTTTGGAATTGAGTATAAACCATAGCTTCCCTTTGGCAAATCTTTCCCTCCGATTTTCACATCTTCGCTGAAAGTCACGATTGTATTTCCGTTAGCGCCAGTTCTCCATAATTTCCCGAAAGGAACTAAATCTCCAAAAACCGCTCTACCTTTTGCACTTGGACGAGAATATTCAATATGCACGTCTGTCAATCCAACAACTTGAGAAACATCTGCTTTTGGACTTGGTGCTGGAGTTTTTACTTGAGCTTCAACAACATAACTCATAAAAAGCAATCCTGTTGCAATAATTATTTTCTTCATAAGAAATTTTTAATTTTTGATTATTTTGGATGCGAATTTAATAATTTCAATTCTATAATTATAAGATATAAACAATAAAATATATTCTGTTTAACACTTATGAATTATTATTAAACAATTTTGTAATTTTACTTTATGAAATTATATTCAATACATACGAAACAAAAGCTTCCAATTTCTTTGGAAGAAGCTTGGAAATTTATTGCTGATCCAAAAAATTTAGAAATAATTACTCCAAAATCAATGGGTTTTAAAACACTTTCTGGCGATGAAAAAGAAATGTTTGCCGGACAAATCATCCATTACAAAATCACGCCATTGTTTGGGATTTCAATGCAATGGGTTACTGAAATCACGCATGTTGAAGACAAAAAATTCTTTGTGGACGAACAGCGATTTGGTCCGTATAATTTCTGGCATCACAAACATTTTTTAAAGGAAATTCCTGGTGGCGTTGAAATGGAAGACATTGTTCATTATAAAGTTCCGATGGGAATTTTGGGACAAATGGCGCATCCTTTCTTAGTAAAAACTAAATTGGATGAAATTTTTGCCTTTAGACAAAAAAAATTAATTGAACTTTTTGGAGAATTTAAATAGAGAAAATGAATATATTTTGGTTTCGAAGAGACTTACGACTAGAAGATAATGCGGGGCTTTTAGAAGCATTGGCGGATGATGAAACATTACCTGTTTTTATATTTGACCCAAATATTTTGGATGAACTCCCAAAGGATGATGCTCGAGTTACCTTTATTTCAGAGCTTTTGGAGAAAATTCAAACTACCTTAAAAAAGGAAAATAAATCGCTAGCCATTTTTCATGATGAGCCTGAAAAAGTTTTTAGAAAATTATCCGAAGAAAATGAAATTAAAGCTGTTTTCACCAATCACGATTACGAGCCTTACGCCAAAAATCGTGATTTAGAAATTGCAAATTTTTTAAAATCTAAGAATATTGAATTCCATACTTTTAAAGATCAAGTGATTTTTGAAAGAGATGAAATTACGAAAGATGACGGCAAACCGTATGTCGTTTATACGCCTTATTCCAAAAAATGGAAAGAAAAATTTAGCGATAAGCAAGTTGAGGAATTTCCTTCGGAGAAAAAATTGGATAAAATTGTTGCGCATAAATATCCTTATTTATCCCTAGAAGCTATTGGTTTTGAAAAATCTAAAATCAAAGTTGAGGATTTTGATATTTCTGGAAAAGTGATTGAAAATTATAAAGAAACTAGAGATTTTCCAAGTATTGACGGCACTTCACATTTGAGTCCACACTTGCGTTTTGGCACTGTAAGTATTCGAAAAATGGTAAAAACAGCAAAGAAATACAAACAGGAGACTTTTTTAAATGAATTAATCTGGAGAGAATTTTTTATGCAGATTTTATGGCATTTTCCAAATACGGTTACAGAAAGCTTTCGACCAAAATATGACAATATCAAGTGGCGCAATAACGAAAAGGAATTTAAAAGCTGGTGCGAAGGTAAAACTGGATATCCAATTGTGGATGCTGGAATGCGACAATTAAATAAAACCGGGAACATGCAAAACCGAGTGCGAATGGTTGTTGCGAGTTTTTTGTGCAAGCATTTACTCATTGATTGGCGTTGGGGCGAAGCTTATTTTGCTGAAAAACTTTTAGATTATGAACAATCCAGCAATATCGGAAACTGGCAATGGGCTTCAGGAAGCGGTGTCGATGCGGCACCATATTTCAGAATTTTCAATCCGAGCGAGCAGGTAAAAAAATTTGATAAGGATTTTAAATATATAAAAAAGTGGGTTCCAGAATTTCAGGAAATCTCTTATCAGCCGGTTGTCGATCACAAAGAAGCGAGAGAAAGATGTTTGAAAGTTTATAAAGAAGCTGTGGCATAAAAAAATCCCGATTGACAATTGTGCCAATCGGGATTTTAAATTTTATTGAATTTTGACTATTTATTCATTGTCGCTTTCAAAGCTTTTGCTTCAGCTGTCATCTCTAAATAATTGTAAACGTTAAGCAAAGTTTTGCTCACATCTGCATTTTTTGGGTCAAGATTGTGTGCTTTTTCAAGATATGGCAACGTGCTTTTGAAAATCACTTCTCTTTTTGCTTTTAACTCATCATATCTTTTGTTTTCTTTTGCTGATTGTCCCAAGCTGTTCATTTCTTTAACCAATTTATCATCAGAAGACAATTTCATTACGGCAAGATTCAAGTATGCATTTGTATATTTCGGATCTAATTCAATCGCTTTCAAGTAGAATTTTTCAGCTTCGGCATTTTCATTTGCTTGAGCAGAAATTACTCCCAAGTTGTAAAACATCGTTGGATCGTTCGGCGTTTTTGCAATTACCTGTGTAATCAATGTTTTGTAAGCTTCCAAATCATTAGTTTTCAAAGCCAAATCAGCTTCTGTCATTACCAAGGAAATATCATCAGGATTTGCAACTCTAGCTTCAGCAACTGCTTTTTTAGCAGCAGCAACATCACCTTTTGTATTATAAATCAAAGCAATATTTTTGTAAATCTCCCCTCTTTTTGAAGGTTCTACTTCTTTCTTTGGATCTGTGTGTGTTCCAATTTTTACAGCTCTATCTCTTTCTGCAACTGTTGCAAAGTTTTGAACTTCGTCATTCAGTTTGCTTTTTGCTGTATAAATTGTAGCTTTTCCAGAATAATTAAGTTTTTTCAACTCATCATAATGTTTCAAAGCTGTGTCATAATCTGCACCATTTACAGCACTTGAAGCAGCATAAAATAAATAAACCGTATCTTTTTTATTCAAAAGATAACTTTGGTATAATTTATCTGTAGCTTGTTTGTAGCGCTTTTCTTGATTGTCTTTTACAGCAGAATTGATAAGTTCCCCTTTTACAGCAGTTAACGAAACTTCAGCTTCTTTTGTATATTTTGATTTATTAGAAGCTTTTTCAACTGCCAATAACTCTGTGTAAGCTTTTGCAGCATTTAATAAACTGTTGTCAGTATCAACTTTCTTTTTTGCAAGTTCTAAGTTTGCATTTCCTTTCAAGAAATAAAACTGTGCTTTTTGCGACGCATCAGCATTTGCAATTAAACTTTCAGCTTTTTCCAAAGTTGCTTTTGCCTCACTTGGATTGTCATTTTTTAAAGCTTTTTCTGCTGCTTTCAACTCGTCTTTCTGAGCGAATGTTACACCCGAAATTAGAAAAGCTGAAGCTAACAATACATATTTACTCTTCATGTTTTTTCTTTTTTTATTTATAAATTATTCTTCTGTGTCTTCTTGTTCTTCTGAATCTTCAACTTCTTCCGTAGTTCCTTCAGCAATATCATCAGAAATCTCTGGATTTGAAATAGCTTCTACGTTTAAAACTTCTTCTCCGTCAAGTGTTTCTTCAATAACAGCTTCCTCACGGATAACCTTTGTTACTGCAGCTATTGAATCGTTTCCTTTGATGTTGATCAGACGAACTCCTTGCGTTGCTCTTCCCATCACTCTCAAGTCAGAAACTTCCATTCTAATTGTTAATCCAGATTTGTTGATAATCATCAAATCATCAGCATCAGTAACGCTATTGATAGATATCAAATCTCCAGTTTTTTCAGTGATACTCAATGTTTTCACACCTTTTCCACCTCTGTTTGTAATTCTGTAATCATCAAGAGAAGAACGTTTTCCGTATCCTTTTTCAGAAACAACCAAGATTTCGCTTTCCATATCATTTACAGAAACCATACCAACAACTTCATCTTTGTCATCTCTTAACGTAATTCCACGAACTCCAGAAGCGCTTCTTCCCATAGGACGCGTTTTTCCTTCTTCGAAACGAACTAATTTTCCAGATTTTACAGCGATCAAGATTTGGCTTTCACCATTTGTTAATTTTGCTTCTAATAATTCATCGTCTTCCTTAATAGTAATTGCGGCGATTCCGTTTACTCTCGGACGAGAATATTGCTCCAATAAAGTTTTCTTCACCTGACCTTGTTTGGTAGCCATAATTACATAATGAGAATTGATGTAATCTTGGTTTTTCAAATCTTGAGTACAAATAAAAGCTTTTACTTTATCATCGTTTTCAATATTGATCAAGTTTTGAATAGCTCTACCTTTTGAAGTTTTTGAACCTTCTGGAATTTCGTAAACACGCATCCAGAAACATTTTCCTTTTTGGGTAAAGAACATCATATATTGGTGGTTTGTTGCCACAAATAAATGCTCTAAGAAATCTTGATCTCTTGTTCCAGCACTTTTTTGGCCAACTCCTCCTCTATTTTGAGTTTTGTATTCAGAAAGATTTGTTCTTTTAATGTAACCAGCGTGAGAAATTGTGATAACTACGTTTTCATCAGCAATCAAATCTTCGATACTCACGTCACCGCCAGCATACTCGATTTGAGAACGACGCGCATCACCATATTTCTCTTTGATTTCGTTTAATTCTTCTTTAATCAAGTCCATTCTCATTTCCTTGCTTGCAAGCAATTCTCTCAAATAGTTGATTGTTTTCATGATTTCTTCGTATTCAGCACGCAATTTATCTTGCTCAAGACCAGTTAATTGTCTCAAACGCATCTCAACAATTGCTTTTGCTTGAATCTCAGAAAGCTTGAATCTTTCGATTAATTTTTCTTTCGCCTGATCAGTATTGCTTGAAGAACGAATCAATTGGATTACTTCGTCAATATTATCTGAAGCAATGATCAAACCTTCTAAAATATGCGCTCTTTCTTCCGCTTTGCGTAATTCATATTGTGCTCTACGAACCACAACTTCGTGACGGTGTTCTACAAAATAATGAATCAATTCTTTCAGATTCAACATTTGTGGTCTTCCTTTCACCAAAGCAATGTTGTTCACGCTGAAAGAAGATTGCAGTTGCGTAAACTTATAAAGTGTGTTCAAAACTACATTCGGAACAGCATCTCTCTTTAATATATATACGATACGCATTCCGTTTCTATCCGATTCATCACGAATATTCGAAATACCTTCGATTTTTTTATCATTAACCAAATCAGCTGTTTTTTTGATCATGTCAGCTTTGTTGACCTGGTATGGAATTTCAGTAACGATAATACATTCTCTTCCGTCAACTTCTTCGAAGCCAACTTTAGCACGCATTACGATTCTTCCTCTTCCGGTTTTAAACGCTTCACGAACGCCGTCATAACCATAAATGATACCTCCAGTTGGAAAATCCGGAGCTTTAATATGATTCATCAATTCGTCGATTTCAATATCTTCATTATTGATATAAGCAAGCGTTCCGTCGATAACTTCTGTCAAGTTGTGTGGCGCCATGTTTGTAGCCATACCAACTGCAATTCCAGAAGCACCGTTTATCAATAAAACAGGGACTTTTGTTGGCATTACTTTAGGTTCTTCTAAAGTATCATCAAAGTTCAGCTGGAAATCAACTGTCTCTTTGTCTAAATCTGCCATAATTTCTTCAGAAATCTTGCGCATTCTAGCTTCCGTGTAACGCATTGCTGCCGGACTATCGCCATCGACAGATCCAAAGTTACCTTGACCATCCACTAAAAGATAACGCAAACTCCATTCTTGTGCCATACGAACCATCGCGTCATAAACTGACGTATCGCCGTGTGGGTGATATTTACCTAGAACTTCTCCAACAATTCTCGCAGATTTTTTGTGTGCTCTATTAGAAAAAACTCCTAATTCATACATACCATAAAGTACTCTTCTATGTACGGGTTTCAAACCATCTCTAACATCAGGAAGCGCTCTTGATACAATAACCGACATCGAATAATCGATGTAAGATGATTTCATCTCGTCTTCAATGTTAATAGGAATTAACTTTTCTCCTTCAGACATAAGTATTTATATTAAAAAATTATATTCGTTTCAAAACGTGCCAATATACGCATTTCCGAACTTTTAGAGCGAATTTTTTAACACTAATTTCAGAGAATTATCAACAGATTTCGAGTACCTTTCAGTTAATAAATATATTTCCAATTAATTTTTATTTCTGATTATTTTTTTGTCACTTAGCTGTCAGTACTTATGTCAGGGTATGATTTTTGTAATTACTGAACATAATCATTAAATTTACATTACCAATATTATATATTATGGATGATAATTTTTCACCAAGAGTAAAAGATGTAATTACTTACAGTAAGGAAGAGGCTTTGCGTTTAGGTCACGACTTTATTGGAACGGAGCATCTGATGTTGGGGATTTTAAGAGATGGAAACGGTAAAGCAATAAATATACTGAACAATTTATCAATAGATTTAGAGCATTTGCGCAGAAAAGTCGAAATATTAAGCCCAGCAAATCCTAATGTCGAAGTAAGCAATGAAAAGAAAAACCTCCATTTAACCCGTCAAGCGGAAAGAGCGCTGAAGACGACTTACCTGGAAGCTAAAGTTTTTCAAAGCCCTTCAATCAGTACAGCACATCTTTTATTGTGCATTTTGAGAAACGAAAACGATCCCACAACCAAGTTGCTGAATAAGATGAAAATCGATTATGACGTGGCTAAAGAACAATACTTAAATATGACACCAAACAGCGAAGAAGAATTTTTGAATGACTTGCCAAAAAATGAGTCGTATAATGACGATTCAGGACAAGATGACAGTTTAAAAGAAGGTGCTTTCAATACGCCGGCAAACAAATCGAACAAGAAATCAAAAACTCCGGTTCTTGATAATTTTGGTAGAGATTTGACTGAAATGGCCGAAGAAGGAAAACTAGATCCTGTTGTTGGACGTGAGAAAGAAATCGAGCGTGTTTCACAGATTTTAAGCCGTAGAAAAAAGAACAATCCGCTTTTAATTGGAGAGCCTGGAGTGGGTAAATCTGCAATTGCAGAAGGTCTTGCTTTGCGAATTATCCAAAAGAAAGTTTCTCGTATATTATTCAACAAACGTGTGGTAACACTTGATTTGGCAAGCTTAGTTGCTGGAACAAAATACCGCGGACAGTTTGAAGAACGTATGAAAGCCGTGATGAATGAACTTGAAAAGAATGACGATATTATTCTTTTTATTGACGAAATTCACACAATTGTTGGCGCTGGCGGAGCGACTGGTTCGCTTGACGCTTCAAATATGTTCAAACCTGCTTTGGCAAGAGGCGAAATCCAATGTATTGGTGCTACGACCCTTGACGAATACAGACAATATATTGAGAAAGATGGCGCTTTAGAAAGACGTTTCCAAAAAGTGATTGTGGAACCAACTTCTGTTGAAGAAACGATTACGATTTTGAATAATATCAAAAACAAATACGAAGACCACCACAACGTAATTTATACAGACGAAGCAATCGAAGCGTGCGTTAAATTGACTGACAGATATATGTCAGAGCGTTTTCTTCCAGACAAAGCTATTGACGCTTTAGACGAAGCTGGTTCTCGTGTTCACATTACAAACATTGATGTTCCAAAACAAATTTTGGATTTAGAACGTCAATTGGAAGAAGTTCGAGAACTTAAAAATACTGTTGTCAAAAAACAGAAATATGAGGAAGCGGCCAAACTTCGCGATGATGAAAAACGCATTGAAAAAGACTTGGCAATTGCACAAGAACAATGGGAAGAAGATTCTAAAAACAACAGAATTCAGGTAACCGAAGACAACGTTGCTGACGTGGTTTCTATGATGTCTGGAATTCCTGTAAATAGAATCGCTCAGACTGAAAGCAATAAATTAGCTAGACTACCAGAACTTATTGAAAATAAAGTTATTGGACAAAAAGAAGCTGTATTAAAAATTGCTCGTTCTATCCAAAGAAATCGTGCTGGATTGAAAGATCCAAATCGCCCAATTGGTTCGTTTATTTTCTTAGGTCAAACTGGTGTCGGTAAAACGCAACTGGCAAAAGTTTTGGCAAAAGAATTATTCGATTCTGAAGATGCTTTGGTTCGTATCGATATGAGTGAATATATGGAAAAATTCGCAATTTCGAGATTGGTTGGAGCGCCTCCGGGATATGTTGGATATGAGGAAGGCGGTCAATTGACAGAAAAAGTTCGTAGAAAACCATATTGTGTTGTGCTTCTTGACGAGATTGAAAAAGCGCATCCAGATGTTTTCAACATGATGTTGCAAGTTTTAGATGATGGATTTTTGACAGATAGTTTAGGTCGTAAAATCGACTTCAAAAACACAATTATCATCATGACATCTAACGTTGGAGCGCGCCAATTAAAGGATTTCGGTCAAGGTGTTGGTTTCGGAACGGCTGCAAAAATCTCTCAGACAGATGATAATTCTAAAAGTATTATTGAAAACGCTCTGAAAAAAGCTTTTGCACCTGAATTCTTGAATAGAATCGATGACGTGATTGTTTTCAACGCTTTAGAAAAAGAACATATCGATTTGATTATTGAAATCGAATTGAAAAAATTATACGCTAGAGTTTCTGAATTGGGATATAATTTAGATTTGTCTGCCAAAGCCAAAGCATTTATTGCTGATAAAGGTTTTGACAAGCAATTTGGAGCAAGACCTTTAAAAAGAGCGATCCAAAAATATGTGGAAGATGCTCTTGCTGAAGAGATTATCACTTCAAAAATCATGTCTGGCGACTTGATCTATATGGATTTAGACGAAACTGCTCAAGAACTTACAGTTGATGTAAAAAAAGCTGAGAAACCTACAAATTAAGTAGATTATTTTTAAATAGTAACCGCAAATTCTAGGATTTAATTAAAAAAATCTGCGAATTTGCGGTTATTTTTTTAATAAAATCACACATAATAATTACATAAAATTAATTTCTGATTCTAAAATAAGTAGTACTTTAGTTTACTGTTACAATCAATATTTATATGTCCGCAAACAAAGTTATCCTTGGAAGTGAAGAATGGTGCTCGTTTCCAGAACTAGGAATTCCAACCATCAAAGCCCGTGTTGATTCTGGCGCAAAAACTTCTGCGCTTCACGCAGTTAACATTTCTCCTTTTGTAAAAGAAGGCGAAAATTGGGTGAAGTTTGATATCAATCCCATTCAAAATAATTCGAAAACAATCATCCACTGCGAAGCACGTTTGGTTGACAAACGAATAGTAAAAAGTTCTAGCGGTTTCCGTGAACAGCGTTATGTTATCTCAACTTCGTTAGTTTTTGGCGAGGAAAATTGGGCCATCGAAATGACTTTGACCAATAGAGATTCCATGGGTTTCAGGATGCTTTTGGGTCGTGAAGCAATGAGCGGACGCGTTTTGGTAGATCCAGAACAAAAATATCTTTTGGGACAACCAACTACTGAAGAATTAAAATCATTATATCCAAATTCTGAAAAATCAAAAGATGGATTAAAAATAGCCGTTTTGGCAAGCAATCCCGAGCTCTATTCCAATCGGAGAATTATGGAAGCCGGGGAAATTCGCGGTCACGAAATGCATTTTTTGAATATCAAGGAATGTTACATGAAATTAGACGCGACAAAACCTGAAATTCATTACCGTGGAGGAAAGATCCTGAGCGATTTTGACGCTGTAATTCCAAGAATTCGTCCGAGTATTACTTTTTATGGCTGTGCTTTGACAAGACAATTTGAAGCAATGAAAGTTTTCTGCTTAAATTCTGCTTCGGCAATTACGCAATCTCGTGACAAGCTATATTCATTGCAGTTATTATTGAATCATGGCGTAGATATTCCAACAACTGGTTTCGCAAATTCGCCTTTGGATACCGATGATTTGATTAAAATGGTTGGCGGTTCTCCGTTAATCGTAAAATTATTAGAAGGGACTCAAGGAAAAGGTGTCGTTTTGGCAGAGACCAAAAAAGCAGCTGAGTCCGTAATTAACGCTTTCAAAAGCTTAAATGCCAATATTTTAGTTCAAGAATTCATCAAAGAAGCCAACGGAAAAGACATTCGCTGTTTTGTAATCGACGGAAAAGTTGTCGCGGCAATCCAGAGAGAAGCTTTGCCGGGAGAATTTAGAGCAAACATACATTTAGGCGGAACGGCTTCTATCATAAAAGTGACTTCCGAAGAAAAAAGAATTGCGATAAAAGCAGCAAAAGCAATGAATTTAAAAGTTGCCGGAGTTGATATTATTCGTTCATCAAAAGGACCGCTTTTATTAGAAGTAAATTCTTCTCCAGGTTTGGAAGGAATTGAAGGCGCGACAAACAAAGACATTGCCGGAGAAATGATTAAGGCAATTGAGAAAAATTTCAAGTGGAAATAATGAATCCTTATCTCGATATAATTCTCAGAAGCGTCGCTGTATATTTTTTTATGGTCATCGCCTTGAGAGTTTTCGGGAAAAAGGAATTATCGCAATTAAATACCGCCGACGTCATTTTAATCTTACTGATAAGCAATTCGGTTCAAAATGCAATGGTTGGAAGCGATACGTCACTTTGGGGCGGTTTGGTTGCAGCAGGCGCTTTGTTTCTGATGAATTTTATTCTGAAAAAATTAATGTTCCAATTTAAAGGATTGAATAATTTATTGCAACAAAAGCCAGAAATTTTAATCCACAACGGAAAATTAGAGTTTGAAACGTTGGGAAAATTAGGAATAACTTCAGAAGAATTAACCGAAGCCATGCACGAACACGGTGTCGAATTTTTCAAAGATGTAAAACTCGCAATGCTTGAAATCGACGGAAACATCAGCATTATTTCTGGAAGCGAAAATTTAAGACAATCGCATTACAAGAGAAAACGAAACCACAAATCTTTAGGTGGAATTGATTAAATAAAAAAGTTGGCTTTATCGGCCAACTTCTTTTATTTATAATCTTTTCTATCAATTAATTCTGAGCGCTTTCATCAATATGAAAACTCTTCAGAAACGCAATCGTCTTTTCAATATCATAATGTAAAATTCTGTCTTCGCTAACCAACGGTACTTCTTCTCTATACGATTTCAAGAACATTTCAATAAAATCACTCGATTTCAAAGGTTCTCTAAAGTGAATTGCTTGCGAAGCATTCATCAATTCTATCGCTAAAATTCGTTCCAAATTATCCATGATTCGCAACGCTTTTGTCGCACCATTTGCTCCCATACTCACGTGGTCTTCTTGCCCGTTTGACGAAACAATGCTGTCAATACTTGCCGGAGTTGCCAATTGTTTGTTTTGACTGACAATGCTCGCCGCAGTATATTGCGGAATCATAAAACCAGAATTCAAGCCTGGATTATCGACCAGAAATGCTGGCAAACCTCTCAATCCCGAAATCAATTGGTAGGTTCTTCTTTCAGAAATACTTCCCAATTCTGCCAAAGCAATCGACAAGAAATCCAAAGCCAAAGCCAGGGGCTGACCGTGGAAATTTCCGCCAGAAATAATCTGGTCGGTTTCAATAAAAACATTCGGATTATCAGTAACCGAATTAATTTCTGTCTTAAACACTTTCTTTACATAGTCAATCGTATCTTTTGAAGCGCCATGAACTTGCGGAATACAGCGGAAAGAATATGGGTCTTGAACATGTTTCTTTTTTTGTTCGATGATTTCACTTCCTTCCAAAAATTCTGAAACTCTTTTTGCTGTTACAATTTGACCTTTATGTGGACGAATATAATGAATCAATTCGTTGAAAGGCTCGATTCTTCCGTCAAAACCTTCTAAAGAGATTGTTCCAATTAAATCGGCTAAATACGAATATTTTGTAGCCTTAATCAAAATATGTGCACCAAAAGCATTCATAAATTGCGTTCCGTTCAACAATGCCAAACCTTCTTTTGATTTCAAAGTTATCGGACTCCAGCCAAAATGATGCAACACATCAATTGCCTGCTGTTTTTTTCCATCGAAATAAACTTCCCCTTCTCCAATCAACGGTAAAGATAAATGTGCCAAAGGAGCCAAATCTCCCGAAGCTCCAAGCGATCCCAATTCATAAACCACCGGATAAACTTCGTTATTATAAAAATCAATCAAACGTTCCACAGTTTCCAGCTGAACGCCAGAATAACCATAACTTAAAGACTGAATTTTCAGCAAAAGCATCATTTTTACAATCTCTGTAGAAACTTCTGCGCCTGTGCCACAAGCGTGCGATTTCATTAGATTTTCTTGTAATTTGGTAAGATTTTCGTTGGAAATTTTTATGTTGTATAAAGAACCAAAACCTGTATTAATTCCGTAAATCGGTTCTTCGTGCGACTCCATTTTTTTATCGAGATAATCACGACATTTCTGGATATTCACCTTCGCTTCTTCTGATAAAGCCAAAGTTTTATGATGATTTATAATTTCCTCTAAATTTTCAATAGAAAGTAATTCTGCACTTATATAATGTGTATTATCCATATTTGCTTGTAATTATTGGAGTCCAAAATTCAGCAAATACTATCAAAAAAGCAACTTTTGTGGATAACATTATGACTTCTTTTTTAGCAAATTTTAATTAATCGTCAATTTTATGAATTTAAAAAGATAATAATTCACAATAATATTGTTAAAATAAAATTATTCGCAAAAGTATTTCTTAATTTTTATTTAATAATGCAATGTATTACATTTGAAATCAAGATTATAATACTTATGATTCTAGGCAACGGAAATACGACTTCTACATTTACAGCAACTACGGCTGTAACTTCTGTTGCTACAACTACAACCCCTTAGGGGTTTCATTTCAAATATCATCCTATCCTATTTTTTGTTTGCATAAAACAGAAGCAAACGCATTTATACATCACTAAAAACATCAAAATGAAAGTATTAAAATTTGGAGGTTCATCCGTGAGCAACGCCAATAATATAAGGCAAGTTATATCCATTTTAGAACAAGAAAAAGAACCTTTAGCCGTTGTGGTTTCGGCTTTTGGAAAAGTAACCGACTTGCTTTTAGAAGCTTCAAATCTGTCTTCTTCAAAAGATATAAAATACAAAGAAATACTTCAAATTATCGAAGAAAGACATATTGAAGCGACTAAAGAATTGATTCCGATTAACGATCAAAGCGCTATTTTAAGCCAAGTCAAAAGAACGCTGAATCACCTGGAAACGTTGCTTGACGGCTGTTTTTTACTTGGAGAATTGTCAAACCGTTCGTCGGATGCCATTCTGAGTTTTGGCGAATTGCTTTCCTCCTATATTATTTCGGAAGCTGTAAAACAGAAAATTCCAAATTCAAGTTTTAAAGACAGTCGCGAATTAATTATTACCAACAAACACTTCGGAAAAGCGGTTGTAGATTTTACAATTACTAATAAATCGGTTGCTGCTTTTTTCCATAATGATAAATCCCAAATCGTAATTCTTTCCGGATTTATTGCAAATTCAAATGACGGACACACCACTACTTTAGGTCGAGGCGGTTCTGATTACACTGCCGCAATTATCGCCGGAGCAATTGAAGCATCCATTTTAGAAATTTGGACCGATGTAAACGGAATGTTTACGGCAAATCCACGAATTGTAAATCAAGCGCAATCCATCCAGAAAATTACGTACCAAGAAGCAATGGAATTGTCGCATTTCGGTGCAAAAGTGCTTTATCCGCCGACAATTCAGCCCGTTTTAACCAAAAATATTCCAATTTTAATCAAAAATACTTTTGAACCCCAATTAGATGGAACATTAATTTCTTCAGAAGTTTTTCCTAACGGAAATCCAATTAAAGGAATCACGCATATTGAAAATATTTCGCTTTTAACTGTTGAAGGTTCCGGAATTGTGGGAGTTGCAGGTTATTCAAAACGCCTTTTTGAAGTTTTATCCAAAGAAAATATCAACGTCATTTTCATCACGCAAGCTTCTTCAGAACATTCTATCTGCTTCGGAATTTTAGATTCTGATGCTGAAAATGCTAAAATTGCAATAGATTCAGCTTTTGAATTCGAAATTTCTCAGAAGAAAATTGAGCCGTGTTTGGTTGAAAGTAATCTGTCAATTATTGCAGTTGTTGGTGAAAACATGAAGAATCATCAAGGTTTAAGTGGCAAAATGTTCAGCACTTTAGGAAAGAACAACGTCAATATTAGAGCAATTGCTCAAGGCGCTTCTGAACGCAATATTTCTGCCGTAATTATGCAAAAAGATGTAAAAAAAGCGCTGAATTCCTTGCATGAAAAATTCTTTGAAGATGATGTAAAACAGTTGAATCTATTCGTAATGGGCGTTGGAAATGTGGGCGAAAAATTCATCGATCAAATTCATCAACAGCAAAAATACCTGCGAGAAAATCTTCAGATAAATCCGAGAGTTATTGCGCTTTCCAACTCCAGAAAAATGCATTTTGACGAAGAAGGAATTGCTTTAAACGATTGGAAATCTACATTAGATTCGGGTGAAATTGCAAACAAAGAGGAATTTATTTCAAAGGTAAAATCGCTGAATTTACGCAACAGCGTTTTTGTGGATGTAACTGCAAATCAAGAAGTTTCTCAAACTTACGAACATTATTTGAAACAAAACATTTCAGTCGTAACTTGTAACAAAATTGCGTGTTCTTCCGCTTTTGAAAATTATTTAAACCTAAAGAAATTATCTCGAAAATATAACGCTCCATTTTTATTTGAAACCAATGTCGGTGCAGGTTTACCAATAATTGATACCTTGAAAAACTTAGTTGCTTCGGGAGATAAAGTCAATAAAATTCAGGCGGTTTTATCGGGAAGTTTGAACTTTATTTTCAATAATTTCAACGAAGAAAACTCCTTTTATGATGTCGTAAAACAAGCGCAGAAAGAAGGTTACACCGAACCTGATCCAAAAATCGATTTGAGCGGTGTCGATGTAATGCGAAAAATTTTGATTTTAATTCGAGAAAGCAATTATGAAATGGAAATTGATGCGATTGAAAACAAATCATTTTTGCCAAAAGAATGCTTAGAAACAACTTCTGTTGAAGCTTTTTTTGAATCTTTAAAAACAAATGCTGCTCATTTCGAAAATATTTTTGCAGAAGCAAAATCAAAAGATTGCCGTTTAAAATATGTGGCAGAATTCATCGACGGAAAAGCAAATGTAAGTCTACAATTTATTCCGAAAGATCATCCTTTTTATAATTTGGAAGGAAAAGACAACATCGTTTTATTTTACACAAACCGTTATGTTGACCAGCCATTGCTGATAAAAGGCGCTGGCGCTGGTGCTGAAGTAACCGCTTCGGGAATTTTTGCTGACGTAATTAGAATTGGAAATAATTAATTTTATGGAAGAAATAAAACTTTTTTGTCCAGCAACAATTGCCAATCTTTCCTGCGGATTTGACGTTTTAGGTTTGTGTCTGGACAATGTCGGCGATGAAATGATTATTCGAAAAACTTCTGAAAAAGGAATAAAAATAACCAAAATTGTTGGGGCAGATTTGCCTTTGCAAACTGAAAAAAATGTAGCTGGAGTTGCAGCGTTGGCAATGATTTCAAATTTAAATTTAGACTTCGGATTTGAAATTGAAATCTATAAAAAAATAAAAGCCGGAAGTGGCATTGGAAGTTCCGCTGCAAGTGCTGCCGGAGCCGTTTTCGGAATAAATGAATTATTAGGAAGGCCTTTTTCGATCAAAGATTTAATTCCGTTTGCAATGGAAGGCGAGAAATTGGCCAGCGGAAGCGCACACGCAGATAATGTTGCTCCTGCGCTACTTGGCGGTTTTGTTTTGGTCAGAAGCTATAATCCTTTGGATATAATTAAAATCAAAAGTCCTGAAGAATTATATGCAACCGTAATTCATCCACAAATTGAATTAAAAACTTCGGATGCAAGATCGGTTTTAAAGCAAAATGTTACGCTGAAACAAGCCGTTATTCAATGCGGAAATCTCGGCGGATTGATCAGCGGTTTGTACACAAATGACTATGATTTGATTGGAAGGTCACTAAATGACGAAATTGTAGAGCCATTGCGAAGCGTTTTGATTCCGAAGTTTGATTCGGTGAAGCAAAAAGCCATTGAAAATGACGCTTTGGGCGGCGGAATTTCAGGGTCTGGACCTTCGATTTTCGCCTTGAGCAAAGGAAGAGAAACCGCTGAAAAAGTCGCAAAAGCAATGAGCGAAGTTTACGAAGAAATGAATTTGAAATACGAAATCCACATTTCAAAAGTAAATTCTGAGGGAATAAAAATTATAAAATAACCGCAGGTTTTAAGATTCAGTGAGTTCATAAATCTTAAATCAAAAATCTTAAATTGAGATGAAATATTACAGTTTAAATAGAATAGCTTCAAAAGTAAGTTTTCAAGAAGCCGTTATTCAAGGATTGGCGCCAGATAAAGGTTTGTATTTTCCAGAAAGTATTTCGAAATTACCACAAAGCTTTTTTGATTCCATTGAAAATCTTACTAATGAAAAAATTGCCTTTGAAGTTATTAGTCAATTCGTTGGAAATGAAATTCCTGAAAAAGAATTACGTCAAATAATTGCAGAAACGTTGTCGTTCGATTTTCCATTAGTAAAATTGGAAGAAAATATTTATTCGTTAGAATTATTTCACGGTCCGACGATGGCTTTTAAAGATGTTGGCGCGCGATTTATGTCGAGATGTTTGGCTTATTTCAACAAAGGAAAAGAACTAAAAAACAAAGTTTTGGTGGCCACTTCAGGCGATACTGGCGGTGCCGTTGCAAATGGTTTCCTTGGCGTGAAAGGTGTGGAAGTCGTGATTTTATATCCAAGTGGAAAAGTGAGCGATATTCAAGAAAAACAGCTGACGACTTTAGGTCAAAACATTACAGCTCTGGAAGTTGACGGCGTTTTTGACGATTGTCAAGATATGGTCAAAAAAGCTTTTTTAGATGAAAATTTGAAATTTAAAAATCTGACTTCAGCCAATTCCATTAATATTGCAAGATGGTTGCCACAGATGTTTTACTTTTTCTTTGCTTACAAAAAATTAAAAAAAGAAAATAACCCGTTGATTATCTCCTGTCCCAGTGGGAATTTCGGAAATATTTGCGCTGGAATTTTAGCGAAGAAATTAGGCCTACCAATTGAACATTTTGTGGCTTCTACCAATATAAATGACACGGTTCCAGAATTTTTGAAAACTGGCAAATACAGTCCAAAACCTTCAAAAGCGACAATTTCAAATGCGATGGATGTTGGAAATCCGAGTAACTTTATTCGAATTCAGGAGCTTTATGATACTAATTTGAATAATTTTAAAATTGATTTTTCTTCGTACAGTTTTTCTGATGAAGAAACGCAAAAAGCTATTTTAGAAATTTATAAAAAATCAAATTACATCGCAGAACCACACGGAGCTGTTGGATATTTAGGTTTGAAAAAAGAATTAGAAAAGCATCCGAATTCTATCGGAATCTTTTTAGAAACGGCACATCCGATAAAATTTTCTGATGCTGTGGAAGAAATTCTTTCAGTAAAACTTTCTATTCCTGAACAGATTGAGAGTGTTTTGAATAAAGAGAAAAAAAGTTTGAATATATCCAGTTATGAGGATTTAAAAAAGTTTTTATTATCATAAAAATAAGCTCGAATTTTTTATAAATTTACGGGATAACATTCAGTATCAATCCAATAGAAAACATGAAAAATGAAATTGAAATTAAAAAAGTTGTGCAGTTTTTAGGTGAAATAGGAATTGCGGTCATCGAGAAAGAATTGCCCGATACTACATTTTTGCCAGGTATAAATATTGAAAATGATCGAATTTTAGTAGATTATGCAAAACTTAAATATCCGGGCGATATTTTGCATGAAGCTGGGCATATTGCTGTGACTCCTTTGAGCGAGAGAAAATTTATCGGTACTGATAAGATTTCGGCAGACTGGCCAACTCAAGGTGACGAAATTGTCTCAATTTTATGGTCTTTTGCAGCACTCTCTTACTTAAATCTAAGTCCGGATTTTGTTTTTCATCCAGATGGCTACAAAAACAGTTCTGATTGGTTTATTGAAAATTTTACAGCAGGAAACTATATGGGTTTGCCACTTTTGCAATGGCTTAAAATGGCTTATACAAATGATGAAATTTCTGAAAATGAAAAATTAGCTTTTCCTGCCATGAAAAATTGGCTTAGACCCGATTAATCGAGCAATGTATTTTCAAATTTTCAATTATTGGAGTATATTCGTGTTTTACTTTATCGATGCAAAACAATTTACTAGAAACTCCAATCGAATATTTAAAAGGCGTTGGCCCAGCACGTGGCGAACTCTTTCGAAAGGAATTGGGCATTTATAAATACAGTGACTTAATCAATTTATATCCAAATAGATACATTGACAGAACTCGATATTATAAAATAAACGAACTTCAAAATACTACTGCCGAAGTTCAAATTATTGGAAGAATTATTCATATAAAAACCATCGAGCAAAAAAAAGGAAAACGTCTTGTTGCCACTTTTGTAGATGAAACTGGCGAAATGGAACTGGTTTGGTTTCAAGGTCAAAAATGGATTCGTGAAAATCTGAAAGTTAATACTGTATATGTGATTTTCGGAAAATGTACGGCTTTCAATAACCAGTATAATATGGCGCATCCTGAAATGGAGTTGCTTGCTGAACACGAGCAAAACCTGCGTTCTGCGATGCAACCTGTTTATCCTTCAACTGAAAAATTGACTCAAAGAGGAATTTCTAATCGCGTTGTAAATAAATTAATGCAACAGCTTTTTATTGAAACGCATACTTTATTTGTAGAAACTCTGCCGAATTATCTTTTGGATGAATTGAAATTGATTCCGAAAAATGTGGCTTTGTTTAATATTCATTTTCCGAAGAGCCAAGATTTATTGGCAAAAGCGCAATTCCGATTAAAATTTGAGGAACTTTTCTTTATTCAATTGCAACTTATCACCAAAAATCTCATCCGAAAAAATAAAATAAAAGGTCATCCTTTTGATAAAGTTGGAGAATATTTCAATGCGTTTTATAATAATTATCTTCCCTTTGATCTTACGAATGCACAAAAAAGAGTGCTGAAAGAAATCAGAAATGACATGGGAAATCCGGCACAAATGAATCGTCTTTTGCAAGGCGATGTGGGTTCTGGAAAAACAATTGTTGCTTTAATGAGCATGCTTTTGGCTTTGGATAATGGCTTTCAAGCTTGTCTCATGGCTCCGACCGAAATTCTTGCTAACCAGCATTTTTCTGGACTTACAGAATTAGCCAAACCTTTGAATATCAATATAAAAATACTTACTGGTTCTACTAAAATTGCAGCTCGTAGAATCATTCATGAAGAACTTGAAAATGGCAGTTTAAATATTATTATCGGAACACACGCATTGTTAGAAGATAAAGTGAAATTTCATAATTTAGGATTGGCAATTATTGACGAACAGCATCGTTTTGGTGTGGAACAGCGATCAAAACTTTGGAAAAAAAATGAAATTCCGCCACATGTTTTGGTTATGACAGCGACGCCGATTCCGCGAACTTTGGCGATGAGTTTATACGGAGATTTGGATATTTCTGTGATTGACGAATTGCCTCCGGGTAGAAAACCGATTCAAACCGTGCACCGTTTTGATTCGAATCGTTTGAAAGTTTGGAAATTTATCAGAGATGAAATTGAAAAAGGAAGACAAATTTATATCGTTTATCCGCTGATTGATGTTTCTGAAAAAATGGATTACAAAGATTTGATGGATGGTTATGAAAGCATTTCTAGGGATTTTCCACTACCAAAATACAGCGTTAGCATCGTTCACGGAAAGATGAAACCCGCAGAAAAAGATTCAGAAATGCAACGATTTTCACAAGGAAAAACCAATATTATGGTGGCGACAACCGTGATTGAAGTTGGTGTAAATGTTCCGAATGCCAGTGTTATGATTATTGAAAGTGCCGAACGCTTTGGATTGTCACAATTGCATCAGCTTCGTGGTCGCGTTGGCCGAGGTGCTGAACAGAGTTATTGTATTTTGATGACGAGCCATAAATTGAGTAACGACAGTAAAATCAGGATGGAAACGATGACCCGAACCAATGACGGTTTTGAAATTGCTGAAGTGGATTTAAAACTTCGCGGTCCGGGCGATTTGATGGGAAAACAGCAAAGTGGCGTTTTAAATCTAAAAATAGCAGATATTGTGAAAGACAAAGAAATTCTGCAATTAGCTAGACATCATGCTATTAAATTATTAAAAGACGACGCTTCCATGACCAAGCCAGAACATTTGCAGATGCGCCAAATTTTCATTGAAATGTCAAAAAAACAAAATATCTGGAATTATATTAGTTAGGTGCAAGGTTCAGGGACAATCTTTGAACATAAATAATGCCCTTGAACCTAACCTACAACCCTAAACCCATAAAAAAAATGATTTCATACAATCCAAAAGAATGGTTTTCATTCATATTTAATTTTCATAAAGGCGACACTTTTCGCAAGCTTTTTCCGGTCATGATTGGAATTGGCGCTTATTCAGCCGGAGTTGCTTATCTCGAGCTTGAATACTGGAAATTATCTTCAGGAAGCCATGTGAAGAATATTACAATTATGCATAGCATGCTTGGTTTTGTAATTTCGCTATTGCTTGTTTTTAGAACAAATACAGCTTATGATCGTTGGTGGGAAGGTCGAAAAATGTGGGGTGCTTTGGTCAATAATAGCCGAAATCTTGCCTTGAAGCTTGCGGTAATTCTTCAAGAAAAAGAAGACAAAGATTTCTTCAAAAGAATTATTCCTGCTTATGCTTCTGTTTTGAATCTACACTTAAAAATGGAAAGTATCAGTCATGAACTTTTTGACGATAAAACGCTGTCTCAAGATCATTACAAGCACAAGCCAAACCAGATTGCCAAAACAATGATGCAAAAAATCAATGAATTGTACTTGCAAAAGAAAATTACGGGTGACCAATTAATTATTTTAAATGCAGAAATTCAGTCTTTTACTGATATTTGTGGTGCGTGCGAAAGAATTAAAAATACTCCTATTCCTTATTCTTACAGTGCATTTATAAAGAAATTCATCTTTACTTATGTATTAAGCTTACCTTTTGGATATGTTTTCCAACTTGGATATTATGTAATTCCAGTTGTGGTTTTTATTTTTTATGTTTTGGCGAGTTTGGAGTTGATTGCTGAAGAAATTGAAGATCCTTTTGGAAATGATCCGAATGATTTGCCGACGCAAAAAATCTACGAAAATATAAAGAAGAATGTCGAGGAATTAATTTACTAAATATAAAATTATACCAATAAAAAAGTCGGAGCTAAAAATTTAGTTCCGACTTTTTTAATATAAGAAGATGATTTTTTATTCTATTCTTGTCAAGCAGATTTCTTTTGGTGCAGTAATCAACAAGGGAAAAGATTCAATAGTAACGGCACTTGAATCTAAACCAAAGGCCTTTTCTTCTGTAAGTCCCATCTTTTTCAAGATATTATACGAATCTAAAATCCATTTTTCATAGAATGGAAGATCATTGTCATAAGAAATAAATTTCTCAATCAAGATGAATCTAAAGTCGCCAATGATATTGTTTTTATTCAATGAAGCATAACGGCTCGTAATGTCAACTTCTTTGTTTTTAACCATATCTTCCACTACTTTTTTGAACATCAAACTGATTCTTGGTGCGACTCTGAATCCTAATCGGAAGTCGATTCGAATCACATCATCATGAATAAATTCGTTCACGCGGTATTCCATTGTATAAGGCTCATCAACAACATGAACGTGGACAAACCAATAGATATCGGCACGTTTTGGCTGTTTATTTAAAATCGAATACATGATTTTTGATTCAATCTCTGTCCTGTGATCGGCACTTGTCAAATAAACCAAATTTGTAGCATACTTTGGAACACTTTCATCGTGACTCAAATCTTCTAAAACAGGCAGATAATCTGATAATTTTACGAAGACCAAATAACGGTTTCTGATTTTTCTTGCAAAATACCAAACAAACATTGTTGCCATCAAAAGCATTGCAATCAACAATGTAATATAACCTCCGTCAGTAAATTTATGCAAGTTAGCAATCAAGAAAGAAATTTCAATGATAGCATATGTGGTAATCAATATCGCAATGAAAATCTTATTATATCTCTTTAAAATCAGGTAAAAATTAAGCAACGAAGTAGTCATCAGCATTGTCATTACGATTGCCAAGCCATAAGCCGCTTCCATTCCTGACGATTCTTTAAAATATAAAACTACCAAGACACAGCCTGCCCAAAGCATCCAGTTTAAAGATGGGATATATAATTGTCCTTTTAATTCTGTAGGATATTTAATTTTTACTTTTGGCCAGAAATTCAATCGAATTGCCTCATTTATTAAGGTAAACGATCCTGAAATCATTGCCTGGCTGGCAACAACTGCCGCTAAAGTTGCAATTCCAATTCCGAAAGGCAAAAACCAGTCTGACATAATTCCGTAAAAAGGATTTGTCACGCCAATAGATTTCAAGGTCTGTCCATCATGCGAAATCAACCACGCACCTTGACCAAAATAATTCAGCAAAAGCATGCTTTTTACAAAAATCCAGCTAACTCTGATATTTTCTTTTCCACAGTGGCCCAAGTCAGAATACAAAGCTTCTGCTCCGGTTGTACAAAGAAAAACAGCGCCCAAAATTAAGAAACCTTGCTTGTGATTCATTAAAAGCTCATAAGCATGATATGGATTAAAAGCATGTAAAATTGCCCAATGTCCGCTCAATTGAATAGCTCCTAAAACGCCCAACATTGAAAACCAAATAAACATTATGGGTCCGAAAAACTTTCCAATAAGCTTAGTTCCAAATTGTTGCAATCCAAATAAAATAGTAATGATAGCGATAACAATAGGAATAGTTGGAATATCAGGATTAATAACTCTCAATCCTTCAATTGCAGAAGAAACCGAAATCGGAGGCGTAATAATTCCATCCGCTAAAAGCGTGCTTCCGCCAATAATTGCTGGAAAAAGCAACCATTTTACTTTCGTTTTCCTAATTAAAGTATATAGTGAAAAAATTCCACCTTCCCCTTTATTATCCGCACGAAGCGTGATAATTACATATTTTACAGTCGTTTGTAAAGTCAGCGTCCAAAAAATAGCAGAAATGGCGCCAACAATATCTCTCGAAATAATAGCATCCTCGCCAACTATTGCTTTCAAAACATACAACGGCGAAGTTCCGATGTCTCCAAAAATAATTCCTAATGTTACTAATAACCCTGCAGCAGATAATTTGTGAATATGTTTTCCCACGGAAAGTCTATTTTAAAAGAGGACAAAATTACGAATAAATAGTTATCCAAATAAAAATCAGACAAGTATTATTTTATAGCTTATTTAAAAAACGATTGTTAGTAGAATTTTGAGCCAAACAACAGGAATTCTTTACCTGAAATTCCTGCTGCTTCGCCATATCTTTTGTATCGCCCCCGAAGTGTCGGGACCACACAAAAGGATAATTGCGAGCATCAGGGCTATTTATCAAACTTTCAGGCTTCTTTTAAATTTAGTGACTCACTTTGTCTATAATGAAAACTTAAAAATGAATACTTTTCCTATATTTACAACCGATTATCAAACAAATAACTATGAAAAAATGGATTTTCCTTGCATTGATCGCTTTTCAGTTTTCAAATGCTCAAGAATCGTCATCAATTATTTCTTCAAAGAAAAACGAAGTCAAGTTTGACGTGCTATCAGCTATTGCTTTTGGCAAATATCATGTCAGCTATGAGCGATTTTTAAACAAAGATTTCTCTGTGGGAATCAGTGGTGGCATTCAAGACAGTCAAAATCAGAAAGATGATTTTTATGACGGTTATGACCGTTCACTTCCAAAATATGAAATAAATCCTTTTGTGAGATATGCTCTTTCAAAAAGTGCAAAAAGTTTTTATTTTGCAGAAGTTTTTCTTTCTGCAAATGGCGGAAAATATAGAGAAACTAACCGTTTTGAAGACGAATCAGGAAACGGTTATTATACAAGCAGCGAAGGCAATTATACAGATTTGGCAATTGGCGGTGCTTTAGGCTACAAATTATACATAAAAGAAAAATTTGGCGTGGAACTTGTCATCGGAGCTGGTAAAAACCTCTTCAATACTGACAAAAGTCCAGAAGTTATTGCACATATCGGTTTAAATTTTGGTTATAGATTCTAATAAAAAATACTATGAAAAACATAAAATTACTTTTTTTAGCAATCGTTGCGCTAGTTTCTTTTGCAAGTTGTGGCAGTGATGATGAATTTTACAATTCAAAATATATTTCGATTCCAGATTTGATTGAAATTGAAAATCAGCCTAATTATGAAGTTGGAGAAGTTTTGTGGCTAAATACCCATTTCTCAAAATTGCTTTCAGAACCAGGACAGTCAACGCCATTAGACATTTTTAAAACGACTGACGGTGCCACTTTCAGCTTTTCTTACGGACTTGAAAAAAGAAATACAGACAATACTTGGAGCATTGTTGATTTAGAAAACAAGATGATTGAAAATCAAGGAAATATTTTTGACGGCTCTTATAATATTGCCGAATCCATTTTTAATCCGATCACGCAGACTTATCAATTCAGAGCTGGGATTCCGTTGCAAGAAGCTGGAAATTACCGCATTTTCTTTGGATTTACTGATGTTTCTCGTTTAGAACTGACATCAAATAATGCTAATAAAAGATCTACTTATTTATCAATAAAAACTACAGCTAACAACTTGACTGACGGTTTTTATAATTTTACAGTAGAATAAAAATTGCCACTAATTCATGAATTTTTAAAATTTATTCGTGAATTAGTGGCTTACTTTTTTATAATTTTCTCAATAATATTTTAGTTTCTTACCAGATAATTTCCTTTTTACCTAAAGATTTCAAATATTCATTTGCTTTCAAAAAGTGATTATTTCCAAACCAAAAACCGCGATTTGCACTCAATGGCGAAGGATGTCCTGAATTCAAAATCAAGTGTTTTCCGCCGTCAATCATTGTTCCTTTCTTTTGCGCAAAACCACCCCAAAGCAAGAAAATTACATTCTCTTTTTTCTCAGAAACCTTTTTGATAACAGCATCAGTGAAAGTTTCCCAGCCTTTCTTTTGGTGGCTTCCCGCCTCGCCTCGCCTTACCGTTAACGTTGCATTTAAAAGCAAAACACCTTGATCTGCCCAACGTTCAAGATTTCCAGTCTTCGGTTGCGGCTGATTTAATTCAGTTTCAATTTCCTTGAAAATATTCTGCAATGATGGCGGAAACGGAATTCCGTCATTAACAGAAAAGCACAATCCGTTGGCCTGATTTGGTCCGTGATAAGGGTCTTGACCGATAATTACAACTTTCACATTGTCAAAATGGCAATGGTCGAATGCGTTGAAAATCTGGCTTCCTTTTGGGTAGCAAACCTGTGATTTGTATTCTGCTTTTACAAAATTGATAAGGTGCTCAAAATAAGGCTTTTCAAATTCTTCAGCCAAAACAGATTTCCAAGACGGATGAATGTTAACTTGCATAAAATTGGTTTAGCCACAAATTTCGGAAAGTTTTGTCTAAATCACACTAAAATTTATAATTCCTTTAGCACTATCACGACAAAATTGTGCATTTTCATGGCATTGTTTTTCGTATTTTTGCTTGTAAAATTCGCTATTACAAAAAATGATTAGTATTACAGATAAAACCTTACAAGATTTAGAATTCAATACCGTTTTGCAAACCATTTCTGAAATCTGCAACACAGATCTTGGAAAGGAAAAAGCGCTTCAAATCACGCCTTTCAGAAACAAGGAAGAACTGATGAACGCTTTGCACCAAACGTCAGAATATGTCTCTTCCTTTACCAATAACAACGCGTTCCCAAATCACGGATTTGAGGCAATTGCACATGAAATAAAATTTCTAGCCATTGAAGACAGTTTTCTGGAGGTTGGAAGCTTTAGAAAAATTGCAACTCTTTCAGAAACTGTAAATGTTTTACTTCTTTTCTTGAAAAAATTCCATGATTATTATCCGAAATTGAGCCTGAAAGCAACAGAAGTTGAATACACGAAATTCATCGTTCAAAAAATTGATGAAATCGTAGACAAATACGGAGAAATAAAAGACAATGCTTCGCCAGTTTTGGTGGAAGTTCGTCGCAATATGAATTTAGTTCGAGGTAAAATCAACCAAAGTTTTGGATTGGCTTTAAGCCAATATAACGGACTTGGTTATCTAGATGACATCAAGGAAAGTATTGTTGAAAACCGTAGAGTTTTGGCGGTTTCAGCGATGTATCGTAGAAAAGTAAAGGGTTCAATTTTAGGAAATTCTAAAACCGGAAGCATTACTTATATCGAACCTGAAGCGACACTGAGATATTCTCGTGAATTGAGCAATCTTGAATACGAAGAAAAAGAGGAAATTAATCGAATTCTGAAACAGCTTACGAATGACATTCGTCCTTATTTGGAACTTTTGAAAAGGTATCAAGAATTTTTGAGTGACATTGATGTTGTGGCTGGAAAAGCAAAATATGCCAACAAAATCAACGGAATTCTTCCAAATATCATTGAAGAAAAACGACTTTATTTCAGGGAAGCTTTTCATCCTATTTTATATTTGAATAACAAAAAGAAAGGCGCAGTTACATTTCCGCAGACGATTGAATTGACCGACAAAAGCAGAATTATTGTAATTTCTGGACCAAATGCTGGCGGAAAAACGATCTCTTTAAAAACGGTCGGATTGCTTCAATTAATGTTGCAAAGTGGCATGCTGATTCCGGTTCACGAACGAAGCGAGACTTTTTTATTTGATAGAATTCTTACGGATATTGGCGACAATCAATCTATTGAAAATCATTTAAGTACGTATAGTTACCGATTAAAGAACATGAACTATTTTTTGAAAAAGTGCAATGCAAAAACATTGTTCTTGATTGATGAATTTGGAACTGGTTCAGATCCTGAATTAGGAGGTGCTCTGGCAGAAACTTTCCTTGAAGAATTTTACCATCGGGAAGCTTTTGGAATTATTACGACGCATTATTCTAATTTGAAAATTTTGGCGAATGAATTGCCTTTTGCTTCAAATGCGAATATGCTTTTTGACGAGCAATCTTTAGAACCTTTATATAAATTGATTCTCGGCCAAGCTGGAAGTTCTTTTACCTTTGAAGTGGCGCAGAAAAACGGAATCCCATATGGATTGATAAATCGTGCCAAAAAGAAAATTGAAGGCGGAAAAGTGCGTTTTGACAAGACAATCGCAACATTGCAGAAAGAACGTTCCAAACTGGAAAAAACGTCACAAAATTTGAAGGAAGAAGAAGTTCGTGCTCGTGAAGAAAGCAATAAAATGCAAAATATAAACGTAAAAATTCAAGATAAACTGGAACGTTATCAAGAATTATACGATGCCAACCAGCGCCTAATTTATATGGGACAGAAGGTTGATGATATTTCTGAAAAATACTTCAATAATAAGAGCAAAAAAGACTTAATTGGCGAGTTTTTGAAAATGGTGGAAATTGAAAATTCTAAGCGTAAAAAAGTTACGGTAAAAGAAAAGAAAGCCAAAGAAATCATACAAAAACAGATTATTCAGGAAGTTACCGTAAAGGTTGAAGAAATTCGAGAAGAGAAAAAAGAGAAGAAAATCAAGGCAATAAAACTGGAAGCTAATAAGCCAAAACCAACATTAAAACTTGGTGATAGAGTTAGAATGGTTGATGGAAAAGCCATTGGAACTATTGATAAAATCGAGAAAACAAAAGTTACAGTAAACTACGGAATTTTCACTTCAAAAGTAGCTTTGGATTCTTTAGAGCTTGTTGAAGCTAAAAAATAATATCATGATGGATTTACCGAAAGGCAAAAAAATAATTCTTTTTGATGGCGTTTGCAACCTTTGTGATACGTCTATCCAATTTATTATCAAACATGATAAAAATGATTTGTTCAGATTTGTGGCGCTGCAATCAGAATTGGGACAAGAAATCATAAGATATATTGGCGTAGATATTTCAAAAACAGATTCTATAATTTTATACGAACCTGGAAAAGCATATTATTACAAATCTGAAGCTGCTTTAAAAATAGCAAAAGAATTGGGTGGAATTTATACCTTAATCAGTTGGTTTTCAATCCTGCCAAAATTTTTAAGCAATAGTGTTTATGATTATATTGCCAAAAATAGATACAAATGGTATGGTAAAAAAGATGCATGCCTGATTCCAACACCCGAATTAAAAGCAAAATTTTTATAAAAAAAGCCAGACGTAATGTCTGGCTTTTCAATTTTATGTAAAACTGTAATTAGTTTTTCACGATTTTTTTAGTAGCTGAACCGTTCTCAGAAGAGATGCTCAACATATAAACTCCAGAAGCTAAGTCAGAAATATTGATTTCTGCATTTGCAACTTTGTTTAAGTTTACTGTTTTAACAGTACGTCCGTTTAAGTCAATAATTTTCACATCATCAAATAACGTATTTGAATCAGATGAAATTTTCACAAGATTAGTTGCTGGATTTGGGTAAACTGAAAATTTAGAAGTTAGATTTTCATTAACACCTAAAGAGTTTGTTACACCATTTAAAGTTAAAGTTCCTGTCCAAGAACCACTGTTTTCATTACCATAGTAACCATTTCCAACGTAAACTTTTAAAGTTGTACCAGTTGTAAAGTTGATTGGAGTTGCTAAAGTCAAAGTACCACTACAAACTGTTCCTGCAACAGCAGAAGCTCCGTTTGCCCATTCTAAAGATTCTGTAGCTTCAAAATCACTATAACCACCAGCTTGAAGAGAAATTACATCAGTTGCTCCTAAACCAGTTGCTACCAAAACAGCTAAATCATTAGCATAAGTATCTCCTGTCGAAGCCGTTAATGTTGAATTTAAAGTAATGCTTGTTAAAGTTCCTGACAATTGTCCAGCAGTAAATGCTGTTGAAAAGAAAGCACCTTCCCAAGTGTTTGTAAAATTGTAAGTAGCTTGTGCATTAACGTTAAATGCAGAACCGATAACAAGTGCTAATAAAAGTAATGTTTTTTTCATTATAAATATTTTAAATAATTTTTTTGCGAATGTAGGTATAAAGTAAAAAGCAGAACAAATTATAATGTTAAATTATCCAAAGAATCTTACATTTGAATGAATTAGGATTAAGTTGAAGAATTCCATCATACTATCTATAATTGCCACGGCATTTAATCCTTGCTAAAAATTTGCAATCAAAGTTAATCTCTTGTTATAACTCAGTTTATATTATCAATTTCTAGACTAATAAATGAATCAGTTTCATTAATTTATAAGAAAGAAAATTAAAAAAAAAAGCCAGACATTATGTCTGGCTTTTTTTTTTATATAAAACTATAATTAGTTTTTCACGATCTTTTTAGCAATTAAACCATTGTCAGAAGAGATGTTCAACATATAAACTCCAGAAGCTAAGTCAGCAACGTTTATTTGAGCAGAAGTTTCTCCGTTCAATTTTACAGATTTAACTGTTCTTCCGTTTAAATCAGTAACGGTTACTGCATTTATTGCAAGATTAGCATCGTTTGAAATTTTAACGATATCATTTACTGGGTTTGGATATACAGTTAATTTTGAAGAATTATATATTTCTTCATTTACTCCTAATGATGTACCTTCAATAGAAAATGCTAGCCCATCTAAAGCTGCAGAACCTGTTAATGTTGAAATATTTGTCCAAGTTGTTGCATTGGCTCCAAAAGCATTGGCAGGATCTACTAATTTAGATACATTTCCTGTTGGTGTTCCAGCAAACCAATTAAATCTTGTAGTTGCTGTGTAGGCTGTTAAATTTGTTTTAGCAGCAAAAACTAACCAATAAACAGTATTAGGCTGTAAAACGACAGGAGTAGATAGAGCTGCCGTTACATCAATACTAAAAGTATAATTAGATGTACCTGATTTTATTAAAGCATATCCTGGAGTATCCTTTGCAATATCAATTTGTGCAATTGGTGTCACAGCAATATTGTTAGGAATTCCAGCAGGCTTTCCTGCATCATCAGCATATATATACAACATTGCACCCGTAGCAACAACTGTTTCAAGAGTCCCAGCATTTTGAAAGCCTTGAATGTTTATTTTTGTGATTGTGTTTGCACTAGTAAGTGTAAAATCATCAGCTGTCGCAACAAAATTTCCATTTGCAAGAGAATTCGCAACAATTCCATTTGTAGTAGTATTTGCTTGAGAGTAAATAACTGTTTGAGCATTAAAATTCATTGCAGAAAGTAGTACTCCAAATAAGTAAATTTTTTTCATATTTATGATTTTTTAGTTAATAGCACGAATATAGTAAAAATTGATATTGATACACCTACTTTACTGTTAAATTTTTTAACAACTCAAAATCTGCTAAAACCAATGCTGCCATTGCCTCAACAATAGGAACAGCTCTCGGCACAACACAAGGATCATGCCTCCCTTTTCCTTGCATCTCTACAATATTTCCTTGATTATCAAGTGTTTCTTGCTTCTGCATAATTGTTGCAACAGGTTTAAATGCTACTCTAAAATAAATATCCATTCCGTTTGAGATACCGCCTTGAATACCGCCAGAAAGATTTGATTTTGTAGTTCCGTCTGGATTGTGAAGATCATTGTGCTCGCTGCCTTTCATCTTTGCACCACAGAAACCGCTTCCATATTCAAAACCTTTTACTGCATTTATGGATAACATTGCTTTTCCTAATTCTGCATGAAGCTTGTCAAAAACAGGTTCTCCAAGACCAATCGGCACATTTTGAATCACGCAAGTTACAGTACCACCAACGGTGTCGCCATCTTTTCGAATCTGCTTGATATACTCTTCCATTTTTGCTGCAGAAGCTTCATCCGGACAACGAACCGGATTGCTTTCTATCTTTGAAAAATCTAAAGCTTGGTAAGGTTTGTCTATAAAAATATCGCCTACGGAAGACGTAAAAGCATTGATTTTAATCTGTGGAATGACTTGTTTTGCAATCGCACCGCCCACTACTCTGCTTGCGGTTTCTCTTGCAGAACTTCTTCCGCCACCGCGATAATCTCTGATTCCATATTTTTTTTCGTAGACATAATCCGCATGGCTTGGACGATAATTATCTTTTATATGTGAATAATCATCAGACTTTTGATTGGTATTTGGAATAATGAAACCAATTGGTGTTCCCGTAGTTTTTCCTTCAAAAATTCCTGAAAGAAATTGGACTTCATCTTCTTCTTTTCTTTGGGTAACGATGGCCGACTGTCCGGGTTTTCTTCTAGACATTTCAAATTGAATTGCTTCAAAATCGAGTTCAATTCCAGGAGGACATCCGTCAATGATACCTCCTAAAGCTTCGCCATGAGATTCTCCAAAAGTGGTCAACTTGAATATTTTTCCAAAGGTATTTCCTGCCATTTTATTATGATTTACCACAAAAGTACTATTTTAAGTCCAAACTTTTGCCAGACCTAACCATTACATTTTTCAGATTTTATAAATGATTTCATAACATTGAATTGCTTTTCAATTAATCTCCAGCAGCTTAATTTGTAAAACTTCAAAAGAAAGAAAATTGAAAAAGAGAGCTGTTGAACTAGTAGTAATTTCAGATGTTCATCTCGGTACTTTTGGCTGTCATGCTAAAGAACTTCACCAATATCTGTCTTCTATCAAACCAAAAACTTTGGTTTTAAACGGAGATATTATCGACATCTGGCAATTTAGAAAGTCGTATTTTCCAAAATCACATTTGAAAGTCATCCGAAAGATTCTTGATTTCGCCTCAAAAGGAACCCAAGTCTATTATATTACTGGAAACCACGATGAAATGCTCCGCAAATTTAGCGATTCAAAAGTTGGGAATTTTTCGATCATCGATAAATTAGTCTTAAATCTTGATGGAAGAAAGGCTTGGATCTTTCACGGCGACGTTTTTGATTCTTCAGTACAGCATGCAAAATGGATTGCAAAATTGGGCGGTTTGGGTTATGACTACCTTATATTATTAAATCGATTCATTAATTGGTGCTTAAATAAAATCGGAAAAGAACCTTATTCCTTTTCTAAAAAAATCAAGTCAGGCGTAAAATCTGCAGTAAAATTTATATCAGATTTTGAAGAAACAGCTTCAGATTTAGCCATTGAAAACAATTATGATTTTGTAATCTGCGGTCACATCCACGAGCCAAAAATCATAGAAAAATCAAATAAAAAAGGATCAACCAGATACTTGAATTCTGGAGATTGGATTGAAAATCTAACTGCTTTAGAGTACAATAAAAAGCGCTGGAAATTATACCGTCACGAGGAAGATGCAAACTTAGTGGAAGAAGATTATCACGAAATGGAAACTATCTTAACTGAAAACCTAATCAAAGGTTTTGTATTTTCTAAATAAAATTCACGTTAAAAAGTAGTATCATTTCCTTATAAATAAGGTTATTTTCTGTTATAAAATTCTTAATAGTTTTGGATTTTGGAGTTTAATATTACTAACTTGTGGTAAACTCTAAATTAAAAAAACTATGAAAAAACTATTTTTAGCAGCATTTATGGTTGCTGGTGTAGCTTTTAACGCGCAGGCTCAAGAAATTTCAAAAAATGCTATCGGACTTCGTCTTGGAGACAATGACGGTTTTGGTGGTGAAGTTTCATATCAAAGAAGATTATCAACTGACAACCGACTAGAATTGGATCTTGGATGGCGTGATTCTAACCATTATGATGCCATTAAACTTGTTGGATTATACCAATGGGTTTGGAATATTGAAGGCGGTTTCAATTGGTATGCTGGTGTTGGTGCTGGTATTGGTACATTTGACTACGATTATAACGGACCAGGTCCAGGGCCTGATTTTGATAATGATTATGATGACAGCGGTACTTTTCTTTTAGCTGCTGGAGATATTGGAATTGAATATAATTTTGATTTTCCTTTACAACTTTCTCTTGATTTCAGACCAGAACTTTATTTTGGAGATGATTTCAGAGATGATAATTTTGGACCAGATATCGCTTTAGGTGTAAGATTCAGATTCTAAAAACATCTTTTTATAAATAAAAACATCCCTTAATTGGGATGTTTTTTTTATTTATGCTTATTTGAAAATAATTTCCTTCGTTGAATTGATTTTTACAATCGTAAACGGATTTGTGATTACCGTAGTTGCCATACCGTCTGGTTTTGTTTCCTCTACAGTAACGACGATTTTTCCACCAATTTCTTCCACGTTTTTTACTTTAATTTCATAACCTCCAGAAGAACGCTGTCCTAAAAATAAGGCTACAATTCTTGATTTTGTGAAGTCTACTTTTGGAACTTCAGTGTCGTGAATCGATTCATATAAACTTACAAGAGAAGCTTTGTCTTTAATTACTTCATATGATTTCACCTCTTTTCCTTGATAAGCTGACTGTGCTAAAACTTCATAAATTTGAGCAGATGGCTTTTTTACTTCAGTGGAAGCCTTAGTTTCTTCAGTTGTCTTTTTAGTGCTGTTGCAAGAAAATAATACGACTGCAAACGGAATTAAAAATATTTTTTTCATAATTACTTATTTTGATTGCTTGCTTAAATTTAAGGCTTTTTCGTAAACCGCTTCATATAAAGGTAAGATATTTAAAATATCAAACTGTTTCGCTGATTGCAGTGCATTTTTCTTGAATTTATCTAGTTCCTCGTCTGTTTTAAGAATTGATAGAGCATTTTTTGCCATATCTTCCACATCGCCAACATCGCTTAAATAACCCGTTACGCCATCAAAATTTACTTCAGGCAAACCTCCAGAATTACTTGAAATCACCGGAACACCACAGGCCATTGCTTCAAGTGCTGCCAAACCAAAACTTTCAGTCTGCGACGGAAGCAGGAATAAATCGGTGTAGCAAAGAATTTTATCAATATCGTTGCTGTTTCCAAAGAAGATGACTTTGTCGCTGATTCCCAATTGTTCACACAAAATTTCTGCTTTTTCTTTTTCCGGACCTTCGCCGACCATCATCAATTTTGCCGGAATTTCTTTCTGGATTCTATCAAAGATTTTCACCACATCAGGAATTCTTTTTATCTCACGGAAATTACTAATATGCGTAATGATTCTTTCTTCTTTTGAAGCCATCAAAGCTCTCTGACAAGGCGCATTTTCATCAATTCTGACTTTGTCAAGCTCAATGAAATTCGGAATTACCTCAATATCTTTTTTGATATCAAAAAGCTTATACGTTTCCTCTTTCAAACTCTGCGAAACCGAAGTCACAATATCTGATTTATTGATACTGAAAGTTACTGCTGGTTTGTAAAATGGATGACTTCCAACCAAAGTAATATCGGTTCCGTGCAACGTAGTCACCATCGGAATTTTAATGCCTTCATGTTTCAGCATCTGTTTTGCCATATAACCTGCATAAGCGTGCGGAATGGCGTAATGAACATGCAACAATTCGATTTTGTGCAGTTTTACCATGTCCACTAATTTGCTGGAAAGTGCCAATTCATAAGGCTGAAAATGAAACAGCGGATATTCTGGAACATTAACTTCGTGGTAATGGATATTTGGGTTTAAAAGTGCCAAGCGAACGGGCTGGCTGTAAGTGATAAAGTGTATTTCATGTCCTCTTCTGGCAAGCTCAAGGCCTAATTCTGTGGCGACTACACCACTTCCACCAAAAGTTGGATAACAAACTATTGCGATTCTCATATTGTAATGCTAAATAATAGCGAAATTACTCAAAAAAGTAAGGCAAAACTGAAATTGATTTAAAATTAACGTAAAGTCTACCCATGCAAGATTCTGGAAAAACTTATAATAAAATAAAGAATATTTATTCGTAAATTGTTTAAAGAACTGAAGATTTTAACTAGCCCCGTCCCGAAGTTTCGGGAGTAGCGGAAATCCTTTTTTCTCGCTTCTTTAGCGAGGAAAAAGATTGTACAGGAAAGCGGGACTGCAGCTTATTCAATGAATAAAGTTCTTGCTGCAAAAAATTAAGATCTATTTAGTTTACTTTACAATTTGCAATTTAGACTTTGCACCTCTGAAACTTTGAAACTTTGAAACTAGTTTGCAACTTATTTTTTGTAAGTTTGCGAACATCAGTAAAAATCAATGTCGGTTAACCAAAACATAACAGAAAAAACATATAGAAAATTGGCTATTCAAGTATCTTTGAGTGGTTTCAAGTTCTGTTCTTTTGATACTTTGAATGATGTGGTTTTGTTTGTGAAAACGGTTGATTTTAACGATTTTCCGAAGTCGAATAAAGTGGAAGACCATTTTTGGAAGGCTTTTGTAGACGACAAAGATTTGACCAAAACGTATGACGAAATTGTGGTGATTCACGAAAATAATCTGTCGACTTTTGTGCCGAGCGCGCTGTTTGACGAGAATTATTTGGGAAGTTATTTGCAATACAATACAAAGGTTTTTGAAACGGATTTTTTTGCTTTTGATGAACTTTCGACTTTTGAAATGACGAATGTTTATATTCCGTATGTGAATGTCAACAATTATTTGCTCGATCAATTTGAGTCTTTTGATTACAAACACGTGAACAGCATTTTGGTTTCAAAGCTTTTGGAAGCATCAAAAAATATGGAGGAAAAACAGGTTTTTGTGCATCTGGGCAACGGTCATTTTGAGATTGTAATCGTAGAAAATCAGAAGCTTTTGCTTTTCAATTCGTTTGATTTTAACACAAAAGAGGATTTTATCTATTATATTCTTTTTACGGCAGAACAGCTGAAATTGAATCCGGAAACGTTCAAATTGCAACTTTTGGGCGACATTAATGAAGAAAGCGATTTCTTTAAAATTGCCTACAAATACATCAGAAACGTTTCGCTGATGGGCGTTTACCAGACTCAGAAACACAACGATTTTTCTACCGAAGAAAATTTAAAGCATTTTATTTTATTCAATTCATAAATGAGAATTATATCCGGAAAATATAAAGGCAGGAGAATTTCCCCGCCTAAAGGTCTGCCTGTTCGTCCCACCACAGATATGAGCAAGGAAGCGCTGTTCAACGTTTTGAACAATTATTTTAATTTTAGCGGATTAAAAGTTTTGGATTTGTTTGCCGGAACTGGAAATATCAGTTATGAATTTGCATCGCGCGGAAGTGAAAATATCACTAGTGTTGATGGTGATTTTGGTTGTGTGAAATTTATCAAGCAAACCGCTGACGAATTTGATTTCAACATTGCCGGAATCAAAAGCGACGTTTTCAAATTTATTGAAAAGAATAAAAGTTCGTATGATATTATTTTTGCCGATCCGCCTTATAATTTAGACCAAAAGACTTTTGAGAAATTAGTCGAATTGATTTTTGCCAATGACCTTTTGCAGGAAGACGGAATGATGGTTATCGAACATTCAAAATATACAAAACTCGACCACATGATTAATTTTTCATTCAAGAAAAGTTATGGCGGCTCGATTTTTTCTTTCTTTGAAATTAACGGAGAAAGCGAGGAAGAAGTGAAAAATGAAGTGGACGGAACTGAGGAAGGTTAAACACAGATTTCACAAATTTTCACAGATTAAAATAAAGCCACTGATTAGGTGGCTTTTTTGTTGAGTTTTTTCCGCTGAAAACTTACGATTTAACGCATCGAATCTGTTGAAATCTGAGAAATCTGTGTTTATTAACGCTTTTTGATTGATGATTGATTTTTAATTTTTCTGAAGCCATTGAAGCCAATCTTCGGCAATTTTATCCCAGTTATAAATTTCATGATTTGCAGTTCTATTCTTGGCTATCGGAAAATAATTGTGTTCTAAATTCAAGTAACTATTGAATAAAATATTCTTCTTTTTCTCCCGAATTGATTCCATTTGAAGCAAATCATTAAACGGAGCCGACCAATCTTTTGTTCCGTAAGAAATCAAAACTGGAATCTCCAAATTCATCAGATTTTCTTTTTGTGGCAATGAAAAACTGTACGTCGTTTTATTAGAATCGCCTGTTTGAGAATTGATTTCATTCGGATTTTCAACAACTTTTTTCCAATAATCAATCGTGTTATTTCCTTCGTTTTTCGAATCTGTATCGAAGCTTCGGCTTTGTGCCAAAATGTTCATAATTCTGCCGTAAGGATTTCCTCCGGAATAAATCAAATGCGTAATTTTTCTATTGATGGAAGCCATTTTTGAAGTAATCGTACTTCCTTCAGAATGTCCGGCGACAATCAGTTTTTTGTTTTTTACCCAACGTTCTTTTGCCAATTGTTTCAAGACAAAATTGTTTCTAAATATATAATAATCAAGATAATTTCGTTCCAAATAGCCTTTCGGAGGCAATTCTTTTTCCACATCTTTATAATAGCAGAAATTACTTCCAAGCTTTTTTACATCAGAAATTATCGGAACAAACGGCTTCCCTACAATCACAATATGAAACTCTTCCAAAAATGGATTTTCATCAAATGGCAATGTTCCATACAAACCTTTTTCGTCATATTTTACAACAGGTTGCGGTAAACTTCCTTGGCAAAAAAAGAAAATTGGCTTCGCTAATTTCTCCTCTCCTTTTTTAGAAATCACAATGATATCAACGGGTTCGTTTTGATATTTCATCGCTATGTGTTTATAGCCAAAATCTTCAGGAACTTTCTGAGAATATGCGTAGATTTTTGAAAATAAAAGCATAATATTTATGAGTTTTGAATTATAAATTATGTGTTCGCACAAATTGAAATTGACTTTGAAATTGTTGTTGTTATTTTTCTTCATTGCAAAGTTGATTTAAAAACAGACTTCGTAGGTTAATGTGGGGTTAATGCTAGGTTAATGTCTATTTTTTAGAATAAATCGCTTATTTTTGAACTGTAATTCAGTGATATGAAACAGAAAATAAATTTATTGATAGGATTTTCAGCGGTCGTTTTGATTGCGCTTTCAGCTATTCAATATTATTTGGTGAAGACGGCTTATGAATACAAAGTCGAGCAGTTTCGTTCAGAAATCAAGGAGAAAATTGCTAAGATTACTAACGATTACAGCGATATTGATTCCACTATTTTCAATAAAAAAGATTTGCTTTACAAACAATTGGCAGAGAATTATATCCGAGATAAAAAGACGCGTTTTCATATCAAAAATCAGTTGCTTCAGAATGAATTTAAAAGCGAATTGACTCGAAAATTGCAAGAAGAATTTGAAAATGAAGTTCCTGATTTGGAGATTGATTTCGCGATTGTTTTGGATAAATTCGTAATTTATAACGCTACAAAAGAAGCCGATACCATTTTTGCCGAAAAGCCTTTTATTGAAAATAAAATGTATGGAAATTTGGCTTCGCTTGATGACGCTTTTTTAATTCGGAATTATGTGGGAACGACGAGCGGTTCGTTGCAACAAGAACTAAATTCTGATTATAAACTTTTGACCGAAGATACTTTATACGTTTCCATCCAAAACTGGGAAACTATTGTTTTGAAACGAATGACTTTGATTTTGGTTTTTGCTGTTTTTTCTATTTTGACATTGATTACTTTGTTTGTAATTGCGTTGAAAGCGTTGATCAAACAGAAAAAAATGAGCGACATCAAAACTGATTTTATCAACAATATTACGCACGAATTAAAAACGCCTTTGACCACTTTATCGGTTTCTACAAAGATTTTGGAACGCAAAGATATTCGTGATAATGATGCGACTTTTGCGACCGTTTTAGGAACAATCAACCGCCAGAATAATCGCCTGCAGAATTTAATTGACCAAGTGATGACGAATTCTTTGGGCTATGAAGAAATTGAATTGCACAAAGAAAAAGTGTCGATGCCTGATTTTTTATATTCAATTGTTAGTGATTTTCAATTGGCTTTCCCCAATGTTTCGATTGCAACCGATTTTAATTCTAAAAAAATAAATTTGAATTTGGATAAATTTCATTTGACAACAGCAATTGCAAACGTGTTGGAAAACGCCGTGAAATATGGTTGCAAAAATATTTATGTAAAAGCTTCTTTGGTAGAAAATCAGTTTTCAATCAGCATTTCTGACGACGGAATTGGGATTTCAAAAAGCAAACATTCGTTATTATTTGATAAATTTTATAGAGTCGAACAAGGAAATCTGCATGATGCAAAAGGTTTAGGCTTGGGATTATATTATGTAGACCAAATTATAAAAGCACATCAAGGAACAATAAATGTGGTGAGTGATTTGGGCAAAGGTTCTACTTTTGATTTAAGATTTTCGATTTAATTTCAAACACAGATTTTCACAGATTAGAAGTGTCTATTTTTTTTATTATTTGAAATGCTAGATAATTTTAGATCTGTGAAAATGTGTGAAATCTGTGTTCAAAAACAACTCATAATTAGTGGTGGCAACAAAAAAAGTACTTTTAGCGGAAGATGATTTTGATTTCGCAATGATTTTAAAGCATTATCTTGACTTGCATAATTTTGAGGCTTTCTGGGCAAAAGATGGACAAGAAGCCTTGGAATTATTCCAAAAAGAAAATTTCAGCATTTGCATTTTTGATGTGATGATGCCAAAAATCGACGGTTTTACTTTAGCAGAAAAAATCATTAAAATCAATCCAGAAATTCCTTTTGTTTTTTTGACAGCTCGAAAATTAAAAGATGATAAAATCAAGGGCTTAAAACTTGGAGCAGACGATTATATTGTAAAACCTTTTGAAGCTGACGAATTGGTTTTGCGCCTGAATAACATCTTGAAAAGAAGCGAACAGAAATCTAACGTAATTTCACCCGAAGAAATTTTTATTGGAAATTATACTTTTAATCCGCAACGACTTGAATTAAAAATCAATGATTCCATCCAAAGAGTTACTGAAAAAGAAGGTTCTCTGATTTCATTTCTTTATAAAAACAAAAACCAATTGCTGAAACGCGAGGAGATTTTAAAAGCAGTTTGGGGAAGCGACGATTTCTTTTCCGGAAGAAGTATGGATGTTTTCATCAGCCGAATTCGCAAATATTTTAATGAAGATTCAAGAATTGCAATTGAAAGCATACGAAATATTGGATTAGAATTTAAGCTGAAATAAATATAAAAAAAGATTTACTAAGAAAAGCATCAGCACTTTCTTTAGTAAATCTTTATGTATCAAACTATTAAAAATCAGAAATCGGTTTTCACAATTTTAAACGTCTTTTCAGCATTTTCTGACTTGACTTTTATCAGATAATTTCCAGAGGATAATATTGAAAGATCTGCCTGATTTTGAGTAGTGTCTAATACTTTATCCAAAACTTTTTGTCCCAAGTAATTATACACTTCAATACTTGAAATGGCAATACTACTTTCAAATTTCAAAATATCTTTCACCGGATTTGGATATGCTTTGATAGAAGCCAACTCAAATGAATTAACGCCTAGAGTGCTAGAAACAACTATCTGGTCTACAGTAATTGAATACCCATAAAAAGCTTCTCCTTCAAATGCTATCTGGTATGCTTCTGATGGATTTGGCAAAGAAATCGTGCCTGAAGAGGTCCAATTTGGCACATCAGAATTAAAGATCTGTAATTGCGTCCAAGTAGCTGAAGATGAAGTTCTATAAAAGATTCTCAGCACATTTTGGTCGCCGCCCCAATTGCCATTTCTATAATGAAATTGTAAGGTAGGATTGGAAACTGCAGATAAATTTAATACCGGTGATACAAATTTTGTTCTAAGTCCAGAAAATGAGGTTGCTATAAAATGAGCCATTCTACTTCCTTCATAAGCGGGAACTTGTGGAGAATAAGAGAGTTCTACAATATCCCAGTTCATGTTTCCCACTTCATTGATTTGTGTCCAACTTGAAACGCTTAACGAAGTAGTTTCAAAATCCTCTGTCCAAGGAAAACTACTTATTGTCTGTGCTTTCAGAGTAGAAAATAAAATTAGAAAAATAGGAAGTGTTAATTTTAGTCTTCCTGTTTTAAAGAGTAGTTTTAGAATCATAATTTAGGTTTTATTGATTAATATTAACGTAAATTTAATAAATAAAACAACTATAAAAGAACATTAGTATATATTTTTCATGAAATATACTAAAACATTGAAGTATTAAAAAAGCAGACCTATAAGCCGGGTTCTGTAGACACTAATTTAGTGCTTCCTTATCATTTATCTAGATTCCGAATTACTTCGAAACTCAATCTACCTACCCTTCAGCAACGGACGAGTAATCCTTAAATGCCGATATACTTGGTATTTCACCGCATAGAGTTTACCTGGTTTCACTACAGCATTACCTGTACATACTTTCTGTTGCACTTGTCCTCCCGAAATTACTTTCAGTGACGGGCGTTACCCGCTATGCTACTCTTTGGTGCCCGGACTTTCCTCCCTTTAATAATTAAACGGCGATAAGGCGGTCTGCGGTGCAAAAGTAGGGATTTTTTTTGGGGTTCAGGGTAAAAGGTTTTGGGTTTAGGTACATTCTGGTTATTAAAACCATTTTACTTTAAGGATTCTACAATCAAATTCCCTTAAACCTCCAACCCTAAACCCTGTAACCCAAAAAAGAAATCATATAAACTCAATTAACATTATATTGACACTTCCCTCCCATAGAAATTGTAAATTAGGACTAATAAAACTAACTAATAAAAGAAAATATTATGGACCGTCAAATGTATCATTACGCTACTGTTTCTAAAGCTTTGGAAGAGTTGGCTGAAAAAGGATTTACTGTAGATTTTAATTTAGAATCTGACAGAATTAAAGCTTGTGGCGATTGCTTCGAAATCGTGCACATTTACCGATATGAAGGCGCAAGCGATCCTGGTGATGAGGCAACTGTTTATGGAATTAAATCTGATAAAGGAGAAAAAGGAGTATACGTTTCTGGAGATTTGTCATTTTCAGAAGATGATGCTGCAAGAACTTTGCACGAACTAATCATCAAAGGAAGACAGGAACAATCCTAAATATATGAATCGATTAGAAGCAAAACTTGAAAAAATAGGCAGTGACCCAAAAGTGACGGCCAAAGCTGTTGGCTTGAGATACACTTCAGCCATTAGCAAAGGTTATCATAGAATAAAAGGAAGCAAGGATTTCATTTATGTAGATGAAGACCAAAAACCTGTTAAAGATGCGCTGATAATTGAACGAATTAAAAAGCTGGTGATTCCGCCAGCTTGGGAAAACGTATGGATTTGTCCGTATGAAAATGGGCATTTGCAAGTCACCGGAATTGACACCAAAGGAAGAAAACAATACCGTTATCATCCAAATTGGAACAAAATCCGAAATCAATCTAAATTTTATAGGTTGAGGCGATTTGCAAATGCCTTACCTATTATTAGAAAACAAGTAGATAAAGATTTGAACCGAAAAGGATTGCCATTTGAAAAAGTAGTCGCTTTGGTTGTAAAATTGATTGAAATGACGAATATCCGAATTGGAAATGACGCATATAAAAAATTATATGGCTCCTTCGGATTGACAACTTTGCGCGACCGCCATGTAAAATTTGACAAGAATGCCACTTCTATTTTCTTTGAATTCAAAGGAAAAAAAGGCGTGGAACACAAAATCAATTTGCAAAGCCGAAAGTTGGTCAACTTGGTAAAAAAATGCAAGGAAATTCCAGGTCAGGATTTATTTCAATATTATGATGACGACGGAAAAAGACATACCGTTGGTTCAGGCGATATCAACAATTATTTAAAGGAAATTACTCAGGAAGATTTTACGGCAAAAGACTTCAGAGTTTGGGCTGGAAGCGTAAATGCAATGTTTGCTTTTCAAGAAATTGGGCATTTTGAAAGCCAAACTGAATGCAAAAGAAAGATAGTGGAAGTTATCGATCAAGTCGCTTCCAAATTAGGGAATACAAGAACCGTTTGCCGAAAATATTATGTGCATCCAACGGTAATTGCTTCTTATGAAAAAGGAACAATCAACAATTATAAAATCAAAGCCAATATTAAAAACAATAAATTAAATCCGGAAGAAGAAGCTTTAGTTCGACTTTTAAAGAAAGAAACTATTGCTGAAGTTTTAGGATAATTTATACTTATATGAAAAAAATTGCCTTTCTTTTAATCGGAATTTGTCTGGCTTCTTGTTCAGATAAAAAAACAATTGTGGAAACTGAAAGTAAAGCCGTTTCAACAGATACAATTAAATACTTTCCGCCGAAAGTTACTGATAATGCTTTTGAAATAATTCCGGGTGAACGAATTGGCTTGACCAAATTAAAAGAAAATGTAGAAACACTTTCTGAACTTGGAAAACCAGATTTCTCAGACTCTGCGATGGGAAAATCTTGGGCAACTTGGATTTCAAAAGATGATGAGAAGAACGAACTGAACATTTATTCTACTTATAAAAATTCAGAAATGAAGGAAAAAGTGGTTCGACAAATCAGAATTACGTCGCCTAAATTTCAAACTCCAAGTGAAATTTCTACCGGAAAATCGCTTCAGGAAGCCCAAAAAGCTTTCCAAGATATTAAACTTGTGGCAAAATATACCGACCAGAAAGCTAAAAATCGTGTAGAGATTTATGATTCTCAAGTCAACGGAATTGCCTTTGAATTTATTCAAAATGAATGCGCTGCAATTATTGTACACACAAAAGGCAAAAAAGTTATCGAAGAATATATTATGCTTCATCCAAATTTGGAAAAATTCTAGAACACTGAACACAAATAGTTTGCAATTAAAATGTAATTTTTCAACTCTAATTTTTTTACATCTTTAATTAAAAAACTATATTTGTCATCCAGTAAAAATCTATGGAACATTTCGTTGTATCAGCCCGCAAATATCGTCCGCAAACATTTAAAGATGTTGTCGGCCAGCAAGCTATTACAAATACTTTACTGAATGCCATAGAAAACAATCATCTTGCTCAAGCCTTATTATTTACGGGTCCGCGTGGTGTTGGAAAGACAACTTGTGCCAGAATCTTGGCTCGAAAAATCAATCAGGAAGGTTATGACGACCCAACGGAAGATTTTGCTTTTAATGTTTTTGAATTAGATGCCGCGTCAAATAACTCGGTAGATGATATTAGAAATTTAATTGACCAAGTTCGAATCCCGCCACAAACTGGGCAATACAAAGTGTATATTATTGATGAGGTGCACATGCTTTCGCAAGCGGCTTTCAATGCGTTTTTGAAAACGTTAGAAGAACCACCCAAACATGCGATTTTCATTTTGGCTACGACCGAAAAGCACAAAATTATCCCTACGATTTTATCGCGTTGCCAGATATTTGATTTCAAAAGAATTACGGTAAAAGATGCTAAAAATCATTTGGCTGACGTTGCGCAAAGCGAAGGAATTACTTTCGAAGACGATGCTCTGCACATTATCGCTCAAAAAGCAGATGGTGCGATGCGTGATGCTTTGTCTATTTTTGACAGAGTTGTAAGTTTTTCTGGAAACAACCTTACGCGTCAAGCAGTTACCGAAAATTTAAACGTATTAGATTACGAAACTTATATAAATGTGACTGATCTTATTTTGGAAAATAATATTCCCGAATTGTTGATCGCTTACAATGAAATCTTGGCAAAAGGTTTCGACGGACATCATTTTATAGCTGGTTTGGCTTCTCACTTCAGAGATTTATTAGTTTCGAAAACACCAAGTACTTTGGTTTTATTGGAAGCTGGAGAACAAGCTCAAAAAATGTACGGAATGCAAGCCCAAAAAGCATCACAAGATTTTCTATTAAAAGGAATTGATTTGGCAAATGATTCTGATTTAAAGTTTAAATTGAGTCAAAACCAGCGACTTCTTGTAGAACTTTGCTTGATGCAATTGGCCTCTATCACTTTTGATGGAGAAAAAAAAAAGTTGACGGATATATAATTCCACCCAATCATTTTTACGGAAGAGTTCTAGAAATTTCTGTAAAATCTCCTGAAATTATTCAAGTTGAAACTGTTGCCGCAACTCCGGAAGTTGCTGTTGTGGAAGAAAAACAAGCTGAATCTGAAATAGTTCCTACTTCTACTCCGACTCCAAAAGCTGAAATTTCAGTTGATCCAAATGTTCAGAAAGTTTCTGCGTTGTCACTTTCCAGTATTCGTGCAAAGCGTGAATTGGAAAAAGCAAATAGTTCTATCGTAAAGCACGAAGCTGAATTACCGAAAAATGATTTTACTGAAACTGACATGCTGTTGCAATGGAACAAATATGCACAGCGTTTGGGCGATAAAGGCTATAAAATTTTGGAAGCGCTATTATTAATAAATGATCCAAAATTAAAAGGAACAGTAATTTATCATGAACTTCCAAATGAAGGTTCAAAGATTGAATTTGAAGCTGAAAAGCACAATCTTTTGGGACATTTAAGAGGAAAATTACACAATTATGAAATTACGGTTGAAGTAATTGTGAATGAAAGTGTTGAAAATAAATTTGCATTTACGCCTCAAGATAAGTTCAATAGAATGAATGAAATTAATCCGAGTTTGGATTTATTACGAAGAACTTTCGATTTGGATATTTAAAAAGATTTACTTTTGAAATCTATTAAATTAAAGTATTAAAAACTATTTTCAGTTTCTATAGTTCCTGTTTTCAAATCATCAAAAGCTTTCGGATTTGCTATTAAAATACTGCTGAAAACAATTCCAAATAAGCCCACAAAAGCCAAAAATAATTGTGGAAATAAAATCATCTTTTGCACTAACGATGGCCCTTTCCGAATGGAAATAAAAACATCATTCAAGTTTGCTTCAGAAAACAATCCTTTTGGAATTAGGGCTTCTTCTACTTTTCTCAACCAAAGTGTTTTGGACAATTCTCCTTCTGTTATTTGAATACTATATTTTCCCGGAGTTTCTATTTCAAAACCAAATCTTTCCATTTTTCCGCTATCGAGACCAGTTGTTTTTACAGCAAAAAAGGAAGTTTTTATTTCAATTTTTTGTAATGAACTAATACTTTTTACTATTGGCATCCATCGTCTTGGAAGCAATTTAAATTTCTTGGCATGAATATAAATTGCATAATGACCAGAAGTTTGAATTGTAAATTCTGATTCTTTTTGAGAAAAGGGAAACTTGATAATTTCCTTGGAAGAAAATATTTTTATCCAAGCTCTTATTCCTAAAATTAAAAAAGCGATTGCTAATATCAATAAAAGCAGTGCGTAAGTTTTAGTCATTATTTTTATTTTTCAGCATAAGTTCCGATTTCTCTAGTTTTAATATTTTTGAGCGTCATAATGCGGTCTCCTGCCCAAAACCTATTCTGAATTTCAATGACTACCGCTACCGGAATTTCTCCTTTAAAAATTGTATCGTTTTTAAAATTATTTCGTTCTTTTGAAAGATACAAAATATCTCCACAAACAGGATTTTCTCGCGCTTTCCAAAAACTATCCGGATTATTAAATGGCGATTTATTTGGAAAAATGTAAAGCAAAATCAAGACAACGATTACAATTGAAATTGCGATAATGCTGTATTTAAGATTTTTACTTTTCATCTTATTAGAATTAAGTTTTTATATCTTCCCGTAATATAAAGCTTTCACGATTCCGTCTGAAAGTCCGATTTTTGGAACATAGATATTTCTGGCGCCACTCCATTTCATTGCATTCAAATATACTTTCAACGCAGGAATAATTACGTCAGCACGATCGGCATTTAAACCTAAATCAGAAATTCTTTCTTCATAAGACAAATTATTCAAAGCTGTAAATTGTGCATTTAAATACATGTAAGACAATGGTTTTTCATTCAATTTCCCTGACATTTTGAAAAGCTTGTTTATATTTCCGCCTGAACCAATCATGTTTAGATTTTCATAATCTTGTGTCACATTTTTGATCCATTTTTCAATTTCCTGCCAAACAATTTCACTTACCATATTGTTCAAAAGGCGAACTGTTCCAACTTTAAATGATTTTGAAGCTACGATTTTTCCTTCAGAGAAAAGTGAAAATTCGGTACTTCCACCGCCAACATCTACATATAAATAAGTTTGATCGGTTTTTAAAAGGTGGTGCAAATCTGTTGAAGCAATAATTGCTGCTTCTTTTTTACCGTCAATAATTTCAATTTTGATGTCGGCTTTTTTCTTGATCAGTTCTACAACTTCTTTTCCATTATAAGCTTCACGCATTGCTGAAGTCGCGCAGGCCATATATTTTTCCACTTTGTGAACTTTCATCAAAAGCTTGAATGCTTTCATCGCATCAACCATTCTTTCGATGTTTTCTTCAGTAATTTCTCCCACCGTAAAAGCATCCTGTCCCAAACGAATCGGCACACGAACAAGCGAACTTTTACTAAATTGGGTTTCCTTACCTTTTTGCTCAACAATATTGGCAATCAACAAGCGCATCGCATTGGAACCTATATCAATTGCAGCATATTTTTTTATTGTAATCATATTCTTGTGAAGAGAGAATAGCCAAAGGGCAAGGTTCGCTCTTTTTTTTAGCCAAGAGCAAATGGCCAATAGGCAATAATACGCTTGATGTTAGTATAATTTTTTATTGATTAGCATTTTGCTTTTGCCTTTTTGGCTACTTACTAATGCCTTTCTACAATTCTTCGTCAACGATAACGGTCAATTTATCTCTATAATAATTGTAAGTTTCTAATTGTGCTCTAAAAACTGGATTGTCTTTTCGCATGCGATATTGATTGTCAAGCCTTTCAGAATGCATTCTTACTTTCACATTTCCTTTCCAGCCGATATTGAACGTGTCAATTAATTCTTTTTTAATTTCATCGTCATAAATCGGACACGTTACTTCCACTCTTCCGTCGAGATTTCTACTCATAAAATCAGCCGACGAAATATAAACTTCGGGATTACCGTTATTTCCAAAAATATAAACTCGAGAATGTTCTAAATAATTATCGACAATGCTGATCGCTTCAATATTTTCACTCATTCCTGGAACTCCCGGAATCAGTGAGCAAATTCCTCTGATAATCAATCTTATCTTCACACCAGCACGACTTGCATCATATAATTTATCAATCATTTGGTAATCAGAAAGACTGTTCATCTTTAGCTTTATATACGCTTTATTCCCTGATTTGGCAGTTTCGATTTCGTTATCAATAAGTTTTTCAAAACGGCTTCGAGAATAATGTGGCGAAACTATCAAATGCTTATAACGATGGATTCTGTAGTTAATATCAAAGAAATCAAAGATTTTGGCCACATCTTTTAATATTTTAGAATGGCTAGTAAATAAAGTCACATCAGTATAAACTTTTGCTGTTGATTCATTAAAATTTCCTGTTGAAATTAATCCATAACGCTTTACTTTTCCTTCTTCAAGACGTTCAATTACACAGATTTTACTGTGAACTTTCAAGCCTTTTATTCCGAAAATCAATTCAATTCCTTCCGTTTGCATTTGTTCTGAATACGAAATATTGCTGGCTTCATCGAAACGCGCTTGCAATTCAATTTGAACGGTGACTTTCTTTCCGTTTTTTGCAGCGTTTATTAGTGAACTTATAATTTGAGAATTCTTCGCCAGCCTATATAATGTAATTTTTATCGAAACCACTTTTGGATCTAAAGCTGCTTCCCTTAAAAATTTAATTAGATAAGAAAAAGACTGATAGGGCGCATTTATTAGATAATCTTTTTCAGCAATTTTCTCTAAAATGCTCCCTTCTAAACTCAATCCGTCAACCGGAAGCGGGACATTCGACTGATACAATAAATCATTTCTGCCAAGATTTGGAAAATCCATATAATCACGACGATTGTGATATCTTCCACCTGGAATTATACTATCGGTTGAATCGATTCCCATTTTGTTCAGGAAAAATTTCAACGTATCTTTTTCAATAGATTGGTCATAGACAAAACGAACTGGTTCTCCGATTCTTCGGTCTTTTACGCTTGACGAAATTTTTTCCATCAAACTTTTACTCAAGTCGCTGTCAATGTCTAATTGCGCATCACGCGTAATTTTAATCATGTGGGCAGAAATACTTTGGTAATCAAAAATATTGAAAATGCTGCTTAAATGATAGCGAATAACATCATCTAAAAGTATAATATATTGTTTTCCGTTATTTGGTGGCAAAACCACAAAACGATTGATTGTTTTTGGAATTTCTACAACGGCATAACGAATATCTTTTTTCTCTTTTTTGATTTTTAAAACCGTATCATTTACCACAATTTTAGTAGTAGCTTTTGGTTTTGTCATTACCAATTTTACGGCCAAATAACCTGAAGTATCCTTTAAAATAGGAAATTCTGCTAAGTCGTTCAAGATAATCGTCACCAAAGCCGGACTTACCTTTTGGATAAAAAAGTCTTTGATAAAATTCTCTTGTTCGCGAGAAATTTCGGTTTCGTTGATGATAAAAATGTTTTCTTTTTCAAGCTCACTTTCAATGATGCTCAAAATTCTAAGACTTTCAGATTGTTGCTGAATTACAATTTCAGTAATATCTTTCACCAATTGTTGCGACGTAATACCACCTAAGATTTTCTCGCCAGAAACCCCCGAGTGACTCAAACGGCGAATTGCGGCAAACCTTACACGGAAAAATTCGTCTAGATTATTGGAGAAAATTCCTAAAAATCGGAGTCTGTCTAAAAGTGGTACATTTTGGTCGGCTGCTTCTTGTAAAACTCTTGCGTTAAAAGCAAGCCAGCTTTTTTCTCTATCAATATAACGGTAATCAATTGGCTGAATCATATTTTTTTAAATCTCTGGGAAAAATCACTTTCTGCGTTTTGCCTTTATCAATCGATTCCCAATCAGTGCTGTCGAAATTGATCGACACAAAACCTGCGGTAGGAACATTCTCGATAAAAACATTCCCAAATTTATTAACAAAATTTGTTATAGCACCATTATGTCCGAAAAGAATAACGTTATCGTAATCATTATTACAAGATTTAACTATTTTTTCTAGCTGTCTGTCGTCAAAAGTATAAAGTTCATCCTTAAAAATGATGCTTTCTAAAGGACATGACATATTTTGAGCAAAAATAATTGCTGTTTCTGATGCTCTTTTTGCAGTACTGCTGATGATGATAAATGACTTTGGCAAATGCTCATCAATATTCGACGACATCAAATGTGCATCTTGCATTCCTCTATTTGCGAGTGGTCGGTCTTTATCTAAAAGTGGCGCATTCCAGCTCGATTTGGCGTGTCTAATCAATATCAGATTTTTCATATTTAAGGCAGTTTTTATGAATTAAATAATTATAACGAAGTGTATTATCCCAAACAAATTACAAAAAAAATAGCAGTAAACGATTTCAGGCTCTACATTTATAGAAAACTTTAAGGTTTTTAACGAATGCATGCTTACATTAATATTTTGCTGATTCTTATTTCTTGCAGAAAATGTTATATTTGATTTATAAATTAAGCTTGTCCAAAACTCGAAATTTTAAACATAAAATGAAGCTTAAAATTTTACTTTATATTTTATTCTTAATTCATTTTGCAGGATTTTCCCAGCAAGATTCGCAGTACACGCAGTATATGTACAACACTGTCAACATTAATCCTGCTTATGCGGGTTCACGCGGTGTTCTAAGCGTTTTTGGACTACATAGATCGCAATGGATTGGCATGGAAGGAGCGCCTGAAACAAATGCATTTTCAGTAAATTCGCCAATTTCAGAAACAAACATCGGTGTTGGATTGTCTTTTATAAACGACAGAATTGGCCCTACAGATGAAAATACAATTTCCTTAGATTTATCTTATTCTATAAAAACTTCAGAAAACTATAAATTGTCTTTTGGCTTAAAAGGATCAGGAAATTTCTTCAATCTTGATTCCAGAAAATTAAAACCTGCAAATGCAGCAGATCCAAAACTTCAGAATTTAAAAAATAATTTCACTCCAAATTTTGGTGCGGGAATTTATTTTCATTCTAATAAATTTTATACAGGAATTTCAGTTCCTAATTTTTTTGAAAAGGTGCATTACAATGACAATTCGGTTTCTGTAAATAAGGAAAAGATGAACTTTTATTTTTTAAGCGGTTATGTTTTTGAGTTGAATAAAGAGATTAAATTCAAGCCAGCATTTTTGATAAAAACGGTAGAAGGTTCGCCATTGCAAGCTGATTTTTCTGCAAATTTTATGGTTTATGAAAAATTTACAGCTGGAGTAGCTTATCGTTTAGATGCTTCCGTCAGCGCTCTTGCTGGTTTTCAGATTACCAAAGGATTATTTATAGGATATGGTTACGACAGGGAAACGACCAAACTGCAAAATTACAATTCAGGTTCTCACGAGGTATTTTTGCGTTTTGAATTATTTTCAAAATATGAAAGGATAATTTCTCCTCGTTTTTTTTAAGAAGACAATCTTTCAATTTTCCAACTTCCATCTTGAAATGTATAGCGAATTCGGTCGTGAAGACGATTTGGACGACCCTGCCAGAACTCAATTTCTTGAGGTTTTACAAGATAACCGCCCCAATATTCTGGTCGTGTAACTTTTTTGCCATCCAACTCTTTTTCTAAAGCAGCAACTTGGTTTTCCAGAATATCTCTACTTGAAATTACTTCACTTTGACGAGAAGCAACGGCGCCAATTTGGCTTCCGAGTGGTCTGGAATAAAAATAATCATCAGAAATTTGGTCAGCTGTTTTTGAAACAATTCCTTTAATAATAACTTGACGCTCAGAATTATGCCAAAAAAAAGACAGACAGACATTTGGGTTTTGTGCAATTGCTTTTCCTTTTTCAGATTCATAATTGGTAAAAAACACAAATCCGTCAGAAGTCAATTGTTTTAAAAGCACTATTCGATTTTTTGGAAATCCGTCCAAACCAATTGTAGCAATTGTCATTGCATTGATTTCTTCAGAACCGCCAATTTCTTCAGCTTCCTGAAACCATTTTGAAAACAACCCAATCGGATTTTCTGAAATAGAATTTTCTGAGAGCTCGCTTTTTTCGTATGATTTTCTGTAATTGCTTAAATCTTTCATTTTTTTAGAAGTACTAAGTTTAAAGGTGCTAAGGCTCTGAAGTCTTTAGCAAAGTTACAAAGTTTCTAAATTAATAGAATGACATTTATCAGTTTAAAGAAGTTTTTATAAAACATTTTTAATTAAAAGAAAAACTTAGCGTTTTTGTGTCTTTATACTAGAACAATTTTAAAACTCAAAACTTTCGCCGTCGTCGCCCAAAAAAACAGTAGGAAAAATGGTTTCAGCTTCTTCTTTAAATTTTAAAATCGATTCATATCGCGTAGAATAATGGCCTAAAACTAAATTTTTGGCATTCGCTTGCAAAGCAATTCTGGCCGCTTCTTTTGCCGTGGAATGCATTGTTTTTTCGGCAAGAAGAGCTTCGGATTCTAGAAAAGTTGATTCGTGATACAAAACATTTACGTCTTGAATCAACGGCAAAATATCTTCATTGTAAATTGTATCCGAACAAAAGGCATAACTTTTTGCAGGTTCTGGATCAAAAGTCAATTCTGAATTCGGAATCACGCGTCCGTCTTCTAAAGTAATGTCGCCACCATATTTTATTTTTTGGTAATAAACTTTGTCAATTTCATAATTTAAAACCGCGTTGATGTCTAATTTTCTTTCCTTGAATTTTTCTTGGAACAAATAGCCATTCGTATAAATTCGGTGCTTCAACGGAATTGTTTTTACAATAACATTATCATCTTCAAAAACGGTTTCAGATTCTGTGGAAGTCAATTCGTGAAAATATAAATTATAATTTGTCCAGGAATTGGAAAGTTTTAATTGAATCGTGATAATTTCCTTGATACCTTTTGGACCATAAATATGAAGATCGGCAACACGTCCCAAAAGCATATACGTGGAAACCAAACCGACCAATCCATAAACGTGATCGCCATGAAGATGTGAAATAAAAATGTGGTTTATTTTTGAAAACTTAATCTTATTCTTGCGCAACTGCACTTGCGTTCCTTCGCCACAGTCAATCAAAAACATTCTGTTTCTGATTTCTAGAACTTGTGAAGTTGGATTTGTAATTGTTCTTGGCGTTGCTGCGTAACAGCCTAAAATGGTAAGCTTCATTTTAATTTTTGATTTGAGATTTTTGATTTATGAAATTGCAATGTCGATATATTGACTTCTACAGAAATCATAAATCTTAATTCATAAATCTAAAATCCAAGATCTCTTTCAATTTCCTCCATTTCAATGATATCATGTGCTTCCTGAACTGTCGGTACTACGTTCATCTCGTCTGGAACTTCATTGAAATCGAAATCTTTGACAACGATTACAAAAGATTTTTTAGCTTTTCTATGTTTATTTGATAATGGCAAGAAAGCTAAAACATTTTCAACCGTAATGCTTTTATCTTCGGAAATATCTAAAACTAAATTTTGGTCTTTGAAATCTGCGTAGTCTTTTGTTACGTTTTCAAGGAAAGCAGTTATGTTTCCTTCAGTATCTTTTATTGTAGTTGTATGTGATTTTTTTTCTATTTGCATTTTTTAAAGTTTCTAAGTTACAAAGTATCTAAAATTCTCCACTTTTGCCTATTGGCTGTTAACTATTGCCTATTTACTGCTTAATCTTCGAAGCCAATAAATAAATCACCGCCATTCTAACGGCAACCCCGTTCTCCACTTGGTTCAAAATTACTGATTGTTGTGAATCTGCAACATCCGACGAAATTTCCACGCCACGATTTATCGGACCTGGGTGCATAATTACGATTTCTTTATTCAGGGAATCAAGCAACGCTTTGTCAACGCCATATTGCTGCGCGTATTCTCTTGTGGAAGGAAAATAATTCACGTCCATTCTTTCGTTTTGAACGCGAAGCATATTGGCAACATCGCACCATTCTAAAGCTTTTCTCAAGTTTGGCTCAACTGTCACTCCAAGAGATTCGATATATTTTGGAATCAATGTTTTTGGACCGCAAACTTTAACTTCAGCACCTTGCATTTGCAAAGCATAAATATTAGAAAGCGCAACTCTTGAGTGTAGAATATCTCCCACAATTACTACTTTTTTTCCAGCAACTTCTCCTAGTTTTTCTCTAATTGTAAATGAATCCAGCAAGCCCTGCGTTGGGTGTTCATGCGCTCCGTCACCAGCATTCACAATACTTGCATTTACATTTTGAGAAAGAAAATAAGCCGCACCAGGATTTGAATGACGCATGACAACCATATCTACTTTCATCGAAAGAATGTTATTTACGGTATCGATCAAAGTTTCTCCTTTTTTAACCGAAGATTGTGCTGCTGAAAAACTAATTACGTCAGCAGAAAGTCTTTTTTGGGCCAGTTCAAAAGATAATTTTGTTCGGGTGCTATTTTCAAAAAATATGTTGGCAATGGTAATATCTCGAAGTGAAGGCACTTTTTTAATCGGGCGATTGATAACTTCCTTAAAATGATCGGCAGTTTCAAAAATAAGGTCAATATCTTGTTTGTTGATATATTTTATTCCTAATAAATGATTTACGCTTAATTCGCTCATTTTTATATGTGTTGTGTTGTTGTTATTTTTAAGAACTAATTAATTGGTAATCAAGTAAACTAAATCTTCACCTTCCTGCTCTTTCCAGCTTACTTTTACTTTTTCATTATTTATCGAATCAACTTGGCGACCGCGATAATCGGGCTGAATAGGCAAATGACGGCTGAAACGACGGTCAATTAAAACTAAAAGCTCAATTTCTGCAGGTCGTCCAAAAGATTGAATTGCAGTCAGTGCCGAGCGTATGCTTCGACCAGTATATAAAACGTCATCAATGAAAATAACTTTTTTATTTTCTACTAAAAAGTTGATCTGGGTTTTGTTGGCTTCCAATGGTTTTTCGGTTCTTCTGAAATCATCTCTAAAAAAAGTGATATCAAGATAACCTAATGCAATTTCAGAAACTTGATATTCTTGCTCGAGGATTTCTTTAAGGCGTTCTGCCAAAAAAACACCGCGAGGTTGAATTCCAACGAGAATTGTGTCTGAAAAATCAAGATGCTTCTCAATTAATTGGCAGGCCAAACGATGCAGAATGATATTGACTTCTTTGGAAGTGAGCAATATTTTTTGACTCATAATGAAGTGTTGTGTTTGGTTTGTAAAAGTAGGTAAAAAATATTTTGGAGTAAAATTTATAGCCTTAGAATTGGTTAAAATTTCTCTTATTTGAATTATATAACCAAAAGCATAAATCGTATAATATTGTCTGTGCCAAAAAAAAGACCTTTACAAAACAAATAATCAACCAAATTGTCAACCTCATTTTAACACCGAAAAAATCATGAATACTCTACAAAGCAAAATTCAAAGAATGTGCATCATCCTTTTAGTACTTATCTCTTTTTCAAGTTGCGAAGTCGTAGAAGGAATTTTCAATGTTGGCGTTGGTGTCGGCGTATTTATCGTTATTGCGGTTCTTGCGATCATCATTTGGGTCATCAGCAGATTTAGAAAATAATAAAAATTACCAAAACCAACCAATTCTAAACTAAAAATCCCGTACTTGACTGTTACGGGATTTTTTATTGACTAATTTATTCTGACAACATCTTTTACGAGCATTTCAACTTTATTGGCCAATGTTCCGTCGCATTGGAATTCTATATTATACCCACTTCCAATCGAGGTAGAATCGGCAATTGTAGAAAAGAAAGCCTGAATTGGAATTATACTACCAACATTCAAATTCCCTGGAACTGTATAGCTATTTGCAAAAACAATAGCGCCTGATCCACGTGATTTTATACGGATGTGAAAATAATATGTTCCAGTTGTTGGACTTGGATTTGAATTCAGCTTAAATTCCATATTGATTCTAAAATTCTGTCCTTGAAAATTTACTGGATTTTCTAACAACGCACCTGCACCATAACCTACTCCTTGTGCAGGAATTGTTGGCTTTATAATATCATCTGGTGAATCAGATTGACTTGAATAAGCTCCGGTAACATAAGTTGGCATTACAGTGCGTCCTTGATTTATCAATAATTGCTCATAAGTTTGCGTGCCATTAATTGAAATCCAATTGGATTGATTTACATTCACCTTGACGGCTCCGTGCGAATCATTTACATTAGTAGCATTGCTCAGAAATATCCATTTTACACCATTATAATAAGCAAATTTTTTCATAGAAGATTCAAAAATGAGCATTCCTGATTTTGGAATTGCAATATTTAAAGTATCTGATATTCTTGGAATTAAAATACCGCTACTTGAACTTTTAATATCGAGTGCTGCTTCTGGTGAATTTGTGCCAATTCCAATTTGAGAATAAAATACAATAGAATTCAGTAAAAAGGTGAATAAATAAAATTTTTTAGACATAACTTAAATAATTAAATATGCAACACTATAATCTTGTTAATTATATATAATATGTTATAAATTTAAATAAAAAAGTATTACAAACAATAAATTTGAAAAAAATTTTTAAAATAAAAAAGCCAGTTAAAAATAACTGGCTTTTCAAAACTTTTATATTTCTGATTAAGAATACATTTTCTTTCTTAATTCTTGTACTTTTTCATCATCAAGATAATCGTCGAAAGTCATATAACGATCGATTGCTCCTTTTGGTGTCAATTCGATAATTCTATTTCCGACAGTTTGAGAGAATTCGTGGTCATGCGTTGTGAAAATCACTGAACCTTTGAAGTTTTTTAAGGAGTTATTAAAAGCTGTGATTGACTCCAAATCTAAGTGGTTGGTTGGTTCATCAAGCATCAAAACATTAGCTCTTTGCATCATCATTCTTGAAAGCATACAACGCACTTTTTCTCCTCCAGAAAGTACTCGGCTGGTTTTTAAAGCTTCTTCGCCTGAGAAAATCATTTTTCCTAAGAATCCACGAATGTAAACTTCATCTCGCTCTTCTTCCGTTTTTGCCCATTGTCTCAACCAATCCACCAAAGTCAAATCATTTTCAAAAAAGTCATGATTTTCAACTGGCAAATAAGCTTGATTAGTTGTAATTCCCCAATCAAATGATCCAGTATCTGGCTGTTGGTTTCCGTTCAAAATTTCATAAAAAGCTGTTGTAGCACGAGAATCTTTCGAAAACAAAACAATTTTATCGCCTTTCGCCATATTTAAATCTACGCCAGTAAACAGAGGTTCTCCATCTACAGAAGCACTTAAGCCAACAACATTTAAAATTTGGTCACCAGCTTCTCTTTCTTGATCAAAAATAATAGCAGGATAACGGCGACTTGAAGGTTTGATTTCAGAAATATTTAATTTGCTGATCATTTTCTTACGAGAAGTAGCCTGCTTAGATTTTGCTACGTTGGCACTGAAACGACGAATAAACTCTTCTAATTCTTGTTTCTTCTCCTCTGCTTTTTTGTTTTGCTGTGCTCTTTGTTTTGCAGCCAACTGACTAGATTCATACCAAAAAGTATAGTTTCCAGAATAATGATTAATTTTACTAAAATCAATATCAGAAATATGCGTACAAACAGCATCTAAAAAGTGACGGTCGTGAGAAACAACAATTACTGTATTTTCATAATTTGCAAGGAAGTTTTCCAACCAAGCAATCGTTTCAAAATCCAAATCATTAGTAGGCTCATCCATAATAAGAACATCTGGATTTCCAAAAAGCGCCTGCGCCAAAAGCACACGAACTTTAAGTTTTCCTTCTAAATCTCCCATTAAAGTATAATGATTGTCTTCAGTGATTCCCAAACTTGAAAGCAATGAAGCGGCGTCAGAATCTGCGTTCCAGCCATTCATTTCTTCAAATTGCACTTGCAGCTCTCCAATTCTATCAGCGTTTGCATCAGTATAATCTAAATAAAGCGCATCCATTTCCTTTTTAACAGCAAACAAAATTTTGTTTCCCATCATTACGGTCTCAAGCACCGTATGCTCATCGAACATATTGTGATTTTGATTCAAAACCGACATACGCTTCCCTGGCTCAAGAAAAACGTTTCCTGAAGTTGGATCAAATTCTCCGGCTAATATTTTTAAAAAGGTAGATTTTCCAGCACCGTTAGCTCCAATTACTCCATAAATATTTCCGTCGGTAAACGTAGTATTTACTTCATCAAACAAAATTCGCTTGCCAAACTGTACTGATAAATTATTTACTGTTAACATTGATTATAGTTTTAAAAAAGTTTTGCAAAAGTAGAAAAAATACTGCACTTTTCCGAGTGATTGGCAGTATAGTTAAATTATGAATTTTTGATAAAAAAAGGAATAGAAATTTTATCTTAAATTTAAGCAAAAGGGTTAAATCCACTACATTTAACTATGCATTAACAGTTTTTGCAATCTTATTAAAATATTTTTGTTTACTAGATAAAAACTAAATGCACAACTTGAAAATTTTCAAAATACTATCTTTTTCATTCCTTGGCTTATTGATGTTTACATCATGTGAAAAGAAGTTTAAAAATGATAATTTTACTGCTTATTTTGGTGGAGAAGTGACTAATCCGCTGAACCGCTATGTTTTATTTCTAAAGGACAATAAAGTAATTGATACTTTACATCTAGACAGAAACAATCGCTTCTTCAAAAAATTTGATTCTTTATCTCCCGGATTGTATACTTTTAAGCATGATCCAGAATATCAATATGTATATTTTGACAAGAATGACAGCTTGATGGTTCGATTAAATTCAAATGATTTTGATGAATCTATAGTATTTTGCGGACGAGGCGAAGAGAAAAACAACTTTTTGATGGAACTTTATCTAAAGAATCATAATGACGCGAAACAAATGTTTGAGGTTTTTGATTACAACATATCAAAATTCGAAAAACATATAGATTCTTCATACAATTCAAAAAAGACATTCTACGAAAGAAAAAAGGCCAGCATAAAATGGAATGATGATTTCGATTTTTATGCAAAAGCTGCGTTGGAGTTCCCTTACTATACAACAAAGGAAATGTATCCTGTAGTTCATGAAATCAGAACAGGAGAAGATATTATTAAAAAATTGCCACAAAATTTTTATGCTTACCGCGATCAGATTGATTACAACAATGAAGCGTTGACTAACTTTTCTCCATTTGTAAAATATCTGACTTACATGCTGAATAATTTGGCTTCAGAAAAGGTCGCTACCAAAGTTTCTCCAGCAGATCAAGCGCTTGAAATGAATATCACCAAATTAAATATTGCTGATACTCTTTTCAAAAATAAAAAAATAAAAAATACCGTTTTAGATAATATTGCATTTGCATATTTACTTGAAGACCAACATATTATAAATAATAAAAAGTTTTTAGACCGCTATAATCAACTTTCCACTGACAAAAGCCAGCAGAATGAAATCACAAAAATTGGGGATGCAATTCAGTTAATGAAAAGTGGAAATGTACTTCCTGCTATTAATTTTAAGAATCTTAAGGGAGAAACCGTGAACAGTAAAGATGTCATAAAAGGTAAGACTGTTATCTTCTTTTGGACTGAAAATGCTGAATCTCACTTTGAATCTGTACATAAAAAAGTTATCGATTTAAAATCAAAATATCCAAATTACAACTTTGTTGCTGTAAATGTTGATGACAATCAGGCAAAATGGCAAAGTGTTTTATCCAACTATAAATTCGATAATGTTACAGAATTAAGAGTAGAAAATTTTGAACAATTGAAGGAAAAATGGGTTATAACAAAAATACAAAGAGCCATGGTCATTAATGCCGACGGAACTATAAAAAATGCTTTTGTAAACTTATTTGATGTGAAATTTACTGATAATTTGAAGTAGATATTATCTACATGATATAACAAAAAAAAATCCCGCTTAATTATAAACGGGATTTTTTTGTGGAAAATTTATTCTTTATTTCCTTTTTCGAAGTCTGCTACAAATTGTGCCAAACCAATATCCGTCAAAGGATGTTTTAGTAAACCAGTAATTGCAGAAAGAGGACCAGTCATTACATCAGCCCCAATTTTTGCGCAATTAATAATGTGCATAGTGTTTCTCACAGAAGCTGCCAGAATTTCTGTTTCAAAACCATAATTGTCATAAATCTCACGAATTTCTTGAATCAAATTCAAACCATCAGTTGAAATATCATCTAAACGACCGATGAATGGAGAAACATATGTTGCTCCTGCTTTTGCAGCTAATAAAGCTTGACCTGCAGAAAACACCAAAGTTACATTAGTTTTAATTTCTTTTTCAGAAAAATATCTAGTCGCCATAATGCCTTCTTTTGTCATTGGCAATTTCACCACGATTTGCGAATGGAGTTCAGCAAGTTCTTCACCTTCTTTAATCATTCCGTCATAATCAAGCGCATTTACTTCAGCACTCACGTCACCATCCACAAGATTGCAAATGTCAACATAGTGTTTTAAAATATTATTTTTTCCAGTAATTCTTTCTTTCGCCATAAGCGTTGGATTTGTTGTTACACCATCCAAAACTCCCAGCATTTGGGCCTCTTTAATTTGAGCTAAATTCGCCGTGTCAATAAAAAATTTCATCTGTTATAATTTGTTTTTGTTTTCAAATAATATAAAGCAGGACTGAATTTGAGTTTCTGTCCTATAGCTAAATTACAATTTTAATTTAGTTTCTATTACTATTATTAGTAGGGATATTAATCCTTATTCAGGAAATAAATTAAGAATATAGCTTTAAGTTGATTCTATAATATATATTTAAGTCAAAATAATCAGCTGAAAATCAAATAATTATAATTTATAATGATTCATCAACATTCTTTCATATATTTTATCGGGTAAAATTCGCTTCAAGACAATTGAAAATTTCTGCATAAAAGCTCCAACCTTATAATGTATTTTTGGGTTAGCATTTTCTATAATCTTATAAACAGCCATTGCCATTTCATCAGGATTACTTCCAGAATTCACATGTTCGTCCATCATTTTCAGCGTATTACCATAAGGTATTTCATAAGCTGAACCTTTTATTAATGGTGCATGAAATCTACCGGAAGCAATATTTGTAGCAAAATCACCTGGAGCAATATTTGTTATATGAATACCAAAATCTTTGACTTCCATTCTTAAAGATTCTGTTATTAATTCCAGAGCTCCTTTTGAAGCAGAATAAACACTTCTATAAGGTAAGCCCATATAACCTGCAATTGAAGTAATATTAATAATTAATCCCGATTTTTGGAGACGCATTTGTGGTAAAGTAGCTTTGATTACTTCAATCGGGCCGAAAAAATTAGTTTCAAAATTATTTTTTATTTCAGAAGCAGGAATTTCCTCTAAAGGTCCTGTTATACCTACTCCTGCATTATTAATAACTACATCAATTTTACCAGATTTTTGAATAATTTCTGCAATTGCATTTTTAATACTGTCACTATTTCTAACGTCCAATGCTATTAATGGAAACTTAGAATTTGTGATATTTTGAGGATTTCTACTAGTTCCATATACAGTAAATCCTTTATTTATTAAATATTCACCTATAGATTTTCCGATTCCTGAAGAACCACCTGTAATTAAGACAACTTTTGACATTAAAAATGATGAGATTTGGATTATAAGGTAAATTTACTACTTATTTTTTGGGTTGCAATAGGCAATAAATATTTTCAGAAATTAAAACTATTAATTTATAATTAAAAACACTCTGAAGGTAGATTTTATTCCAATTTTGGCCAAAAAAAAATCCCCATCGTCTGATGGGGATTCTAAAGAAAGGCGGCGACATACTCTCCCACAGGATTGCAGTACCATCTGCGCAGGCGGGCTTAACTTCTCTGTTCGGGATGGGAA
>Ga0247814_10000036_pt1 | contig 139809 bp, 124 predicted proteins | sample UWRJL179409R1_FD_179947 | JGI IMG/M metagenome (GOLD analysis project Ga0247814, IMG submission 179947) | Plant litter microbial communities from Arlington Agricultural Research Station in Wisconsin, United States - UWRJ-L179-409R-1 | ecosystem: Environmental > Terrestrial > Plant litter >... | reverse complement strand
TCAAAGCCTTTGCCGTCAAAGGTAACGTGGTCGATATGGCCGTCGGTATCATCATTGGTGCGGCATTCGGCAAGATCGTTTCGTCGTTCGTCGGCGATGTAATCATGCCGCCTCTAGGGCTGCTGATCGGCGGCGTTGATTTCAGCGACCTTGCAGTCATCCTCAGACCCGCAGAAGGCGCAGCCCCCGCAGTGGTGCTGGCTTACGGCAAATTCATCCAGACCGTAATCGACTTCATCATCGTGGCCTTCGCCATCTTCATGGGCGTGAAAGCCATCAACCGCCTCAAGCGCGAAGAAGCCAAAGCCCCAAGCCTGCCGCCGACCCCCACCAAGCAGGAATTGCTGCTGGGTGAGATTCGCGATCTGTTGAAAGAGCAGCATCAGCCTGCTGCACCGATTACGGTGGATCCGAAGCAGCCGCTTTAAAGGGCGCAAGCCCTGTAGGAGCTGCCGAAGGCTGCGATTGGCGGTGTGTCCGAAATATTGCTTTCGCAGCCTTCGGCAGCTCCTACAAGGGAAATTGCTCACAGTAATTACCAATAATTCTCCACCACCACCTGCCCGGGCCGGCGTGTCAGGTTAAGGTTCATGTCCCGCGCCTTGAGCAAGGCCCGGGTGTCTTCGATCATTTGCGGATTGCCGCAGATCATCACCCTTGAGTGTTCAGGATTGAGCGACAAGCCTGCCGCTTTTTCCAGCTCGCCGCTTTCAATCAGCTGCGTGATCCGGCCGTTCAATGCGCCGGGAATCTGTTCGCGGGTGACCACCGGCACGTAGATCAACTTGTCTGCGTACTCGGCCAGATAATCACGCTCCGTCAGCCCTGCAATCAGCGTTTGATAGGCCAGCTCCTTCGACTCCCTGGCGCTGTACACCAAAACAATCCGCTCGAACTTCTCCCACACCTCGAAATCCTGGAGGATCGACAGAAACGGGGCGACTCCCGTACCTGTGGATAACAACCACAGATCCCGACCATCAACAAACCGGTCCACTGTCAGATAACCCGTGGCCAGTTTTTCGATGAGCAAGGTGTCACCTTCGCGCAGCCGGCTCAGCTCACTGGTGAACTCGCCGTCGGGCACGACAATCGAGAAGAACTCCAGAAACTCGTCATGGGGCGAAGACACCATCGAGTAAGCCCGCCAAACGATGCTGCCATCGGCTTTAGTCACCCCCAGGCGCGCAAACTGCCCGGCCGTGAAGCGAAAACCCGGGTCGCGGGTTGTGCGCAGAGTGAACAGGCTTGGGGTCAGCGGCGTCACGTCGAGAAGCGTCTGGCGGGTGTACTTTTCAGCGCTGGCGGTCATGGTTGATCCTGGCTCCTGCAAATGAAAACAGGGGCCAGTGTCCCGCAAAGCGCGATGGATAAACACCGGTGGTTTGTAGTGGTATCGACTTTGAACACCGCAATTGCAGCGCCGCCGACCTTGGTGGGAGCGACCGGGTCTGTGTCTGCGGCCGCTAAAACATACACTCCGGTTAGACCATTTCTCTCTTGGCCCTATAGCTGCGGATAAATGCGCAAATGGAGCAACCCCCTGCGAGGCCCGACCTATAACGTTTGGCTAAGCAACTAGATCCTCGCGGGATAAAACGCCAGCACTCCATTTGTCCGCTGAGCTAACGCGCTGCATTTGGGCCGCCGGATTTTTTCTACACTCAAACAGCAAAACAGGACTAAAGGACTTACAGAAGCACGGAGGCAATATGGGGTCGGTTTCATTGGAGAACTTGCACCGGTATTCCCATCGTCAACCCCTCACCACAAGAGAAATCGAAATACTGAAATGGAGCGCGGAAGGCAAAACGGCGGCGGACATCGCCATCATTTTGAGCATGAAAGAACGCACAGTGCATTTTCATGTGGCCAACGCAGTCCAGAAAATGGGGGCTTCGAACAAGATTTCGGCTGTGGTGCAGGCGGCATTGAGCGGGATGTTTTGAGCAAGGCAGCATGGACTGGGAAACGAAGGGATGCCAATCGGCAAAAAGCACGTAAAATCACCGACTTCTACGAACCCGCATCCACGGGTATCGGTGACAAACCCAGAGTTCCCCCGCCCATGCCGCTGCTTGATACTCCGTTCGCCCAGCTTGATCTCATCCGCCAACCGGAACAGCAGGACGAGCCGCTGCAGGCGTTCGATGCTGCGGATGAATACTTACTCAATTTCGTCGCTGAACAAGGCCTGACGCTGCAAAGCAAAGTGCTGGTGCTCAATGACAGCTTTGGCGCCCTGGCAGCCAGTCTGGCCCAACATGCCACAGTCACCAGCAGCACGGACTCCTTTCTTGCCGCTCAGGGCTTGCAGAAAAATCTGACCCGCAACGGCATGGCGTATGACGCCGTGACGACGATCCCTGCCAGCGAAGCCATTAGTGGCCCCTTCGACTGGGTGCTGATCCGCATACCGAAAACCCTGGCACTGCTGGAAGAGCAACTGATCCGCCTGCAAGGCCAACTGGCCCCGGATGCCCGAGTGGTGGCCGCAGCGATGGTTAAGCACTTGCCGCGCTCGGCAGGTGAGCTGATCGAGGAATATATCGGCCCGGTCAGCGCCTCTCTGGCGGTCAAAAAGGCACGGCTGCTGTTCGCCACGCCCGAGCTCAAGGCAATCGTCGAGTCGCCCTACCCTACTCGCTACACACTGGACGACCCGGCGATCGAGTTGCTCAATCACGCCAACGTGTTCTGCCGTGAAGGTCTGGACATCGGGACCCGGGCGTTTCTGCCTTATCTGCCAAAAAACCTGGGTTCAGCGCGCGTTGCCGACCTGGGTTGCGGCAATGGGGTGTTGGCTATTGCCAGCGCCTTGAGCAACCCGCAGGCGCACTACACCTTGGTGGACGAGTCGTTCATGGCGGTGCAATCTGCCGCCGAGAACTGGAAAGTTGCCTTGGGGGACCGCGACGTGGTGCTGCGTGCGGATGATGGCCTGGCCGCTCAAGAGCCTGATTCGCTGGACGTGGTGCTCTGCAACCCGCCATTCCATCAGCAACAGGTGGTGGGCGATTTTCTCGCCTGGCGCATGTTCCAGCAGGCCCGCAACGCTCTGGTCCCAGGCGGTGCACTGTATGTAGTCGGCAATCGTCATCTGGGTTACCACACCAAACTGGCACGCCTGTTTCGCGGGGTTGAGCAAGTTGCGGCTACGCCAAAGTTTGTGATTCTGAAGGCGCGCAAGTAACAGCCGGTCCTACGGATTTGATTGATCCTTGTGGGAGCGAGCTTGCTCGCGAAGAGGTCGGTACGTCCAGCACATGTCCTTGGACAGGAACATCGCCTTCGCGAGCAAGCTCGCTCCCACCGATCCCCCGAATATCGAGCTAAAAAAACCCTCCATAAGGAGGGTTGAAAAACCGCGCCGATGGGACGCGGGATGGGATATGCCAATCAGTGGGTCGTCAGACCCGCAGCGTTCATGAACAGCCTTAGCAAGCTGGCGACTATGAACAGCGCGAAAACACTGGCGGCCCAGATGCCCACCAGCCATGCCAGTCGCTGCCACAGCGGCTTTTTCATCGCCGGGTCTTGCTCGTCATGAAAAGATTCGTTGCCAGACATCGCCAGTCTCTCCTCTATCGATATAGCCCCGGCGCCACGCACCGGGGCTGCTCTCTACTAGTGGTAACCATCTTCATGGGTGACCTTGCCGCGGAATACGTAATAGCTCCAGAAGGTGTAACCCAGGATGAACGGGATGATGAACAGCGTCCCCACCAGCATGAAGCCTTGGCTCTGTGGCGGAGAAGCCGCGTCCCAGATGGAGATCGACGGCGGCACGATGTTCGGCCACAGGCTGATACCCAGACCGCTGTAGCCAAGGAAGATCAGCAACAGGGTCAGCAGGAACGGGGTGTAGTTGGCATTGCGCGCCACGGCCTTGAACAAACCATACATGGTCACCAGCACCAGAATCGGCACCGGCAGGAACCAGAACAGGTTCGGCAGCGTGAACCAGCGGCTGGCGATGTCTCCATGAGCCAGCGGCGTCCAGATGCTGACCACACCGATCACCGCCAGCAGCGCGGTGGCCAATGGACGGGCCAGATCGTGCATGGCTTTTTGCAGCGCGCCTTCGGTCTTCATGATTAGCCAGGTGCAACCCAGCAGTGCATAAGCCACGATCAACGCCAGGCCACAGAACACCGTGAACGGCGTAAGCCAATCCAGGCCACCACCGGCAAACTGGCGATTGACCACCGGGAAACCGTCGATGAAAGCACCCAGCGCCACACCCTGGAAGAACGTCGCTGCAAGTGAGCCGCCAATAAAGGCTTTGTCCCACAGGTGACGTTTCTCTTCAGTGGCCTTGAAGCGGAACTCGAAAGCCACGCCACGGAAAATCAGGCCCATGAGCATCAGGATCAGTGGCAGATACAGCGCCGACAACACCACCGAGTAGGCCAGCGGGAAGGCGCCGAACAAGGCGGCACCACCCAGCACCAGCCAAGTCTCATTACCGTCCCAGACCGGGGCGACGGTGTTCATCATCACGTCGCGGTCGCCGCTGTCTTTCATGAACGGGAAGAGAATCCCGATGCCGAGATCGAAGCCGTCCATCACCACGTACATCATGATGCCAAAGATGATAATCACGGCCCAGATAAGCGGAAGATCAATACCCATGGCTTAGTTCCCCTTACCCAGACTGTCGAGATTGTCGCCGTCTTCTGCACCTTCAACCGCAGCAGACAGAGGACGTGCCGGTGTGCGTTTCTGGCCTGGACCGCCCTGAGGCGTGTGCTCAACGTAGGCTTTTGGCCCTTTGCGCACCAGACGCATCATGTAACCCAGACCGGCACCGAACAGCAGGAAGTACACCACCACGAACAGCACCAGGGTGATGCTCATCTGCATCACGCTGTGCCCGGATGATGCATCGGCGGTGCGCATCAGGCCGTAGACGACCCACGGCTGACGACCGATTTCAGTGGTGAACCAGCCCGCCAGAATGGCGATCAGACCAGACGGCCCCATCCACAACGCCAGGTACAGAAACAGACGATTCTGGTACAGCGTACCCCGCTTGCGCAGCCACAGGCTCCACAGACCGGTGAAGATCATCAGGAAGCCCAGCCCGACCATGACCCGGAAAGACCAGAACACAATGGTCGAATTCGGACGGTCTTCAGGCTTGAATTCCTTGAGCGCCGGCACCTGTTTATCCAGGCTGTGGGTCAGGATCAGACTGCCCAGGTACGGAATTTCGACCGCGTACTTGGTGCGCTCTTCTTTCATGTCCGGCAGGCCGAACAGGATCAGCGGCGTAGGTTCGTCACCGACGTTTTCCCAGTGGCCTTCAATCGCAGCGATTTTCGCTGGTTGATGCTCAAGGGTATTCAAACCGTGGAAGTCACCGACGACCGCCTGTACAGGAGCAACGATCAACGCCATCCACATTGCCATGGAAAGCATTTTGCGCACTTGCGGGGTATCGCGACCGCGCAGCAAATGCCAGGCAGCGGACGAGCCGACGAAGAACGCAGTGGCCACGAAAGCGGCAATGGACATGTGCAGCAGGCGGTACGGGAATGACGGGTTGAAGACCACGGCAAACCAGTCCGTCGGGATAACCCGTCCGTCGATGATTTCGAAGCCTTGCGGCGTCTGCATCCAGCTGTTGGACGAGAGAATCCAGAATGTCGAGATCAAGGTGCCTATGGCGACCATGACCGTCGAGAAGAAGTGCAGATTACGGCCAACGCGGTTCCAGCCGAACAGCATGACGCCGAGGAAGCCCGCTTCGAGGAAGAATGCGGTGAGCACTTCATAGGTCAGCAGAGGTCCGGTGACGGCCCCGGCAAAGTCGGAGAATCGGCTCCAGTTGGTACCAAACTGGTACGCCATGACCAGACCGGACACCACACCCATGCCGAAGTTGACGGCAAAGATCTTCGACCAGAAATGGTAAAGGTCGCGATAAACGTTGTTATGGGTCTTCAGCCACAGGCCTTCGAGTACGGCCAGGTAACTCGCCAGGCCGATGGTGATGGCAGGGAACAGAATGTGGAACGAAATGGTAAACGCGAACTGGATTCGGGCGAGCTCAAGCGCATCTAAGCCGAACATAGGTCTTCCTCTATCAGGTGATACGGCTGACGACCCGAGGCCTGCAGCCACTGCCCCCACGGTTATGAGCATTGCGTAACAAGATTGTTCGATCTCATTTCGCACTCCAGGGAGTCCGTCAAGCCGCCTGCCGCTTCTTTTGTCTTATGGACATTGACGCAGATCAACTGACTGTCAAAGAGTAGTCGTATTTGGACATATCGAGCGTGTGGTCTTTTGTCGCGTGGCGAGTTGCCTCAGCAGGCAAACCCCACCTGCAAACCTTGTAGGAGCTGCCGAAGGCTGCGAATGCTTCGTCATGAAAAATGCTTTCGCAGCCTTCGGCAGCTCCTACAAAAATAGTGTTTGCACCGCACATGTAAGGTCCAGATTTGTTTATTGATTGGATCCCTTTTCATGCAATGCATTGTTACAAACTGGTAATCTTGACCCTCCTCCCGCCTGGCTGCTGTTGCTCATGTCGACTCAAGCACCCGTGTTGTTGCGCCACCATCGTCCGTTTGTCGCGTTCTGGTTTGCCCGTATCTTCACTGCCAGCGGTTTCCAGATGCTGACCGTGGCCATTGGCTGGAATCTTTATCAGCTGACCGGCAACGTGCTGGACCTGGGTCTGGTCGGGCTGGTGGAGTTTGCGCCCCGCGTCCTGTTCATGCTGCACACCGGCCATGTGGCCGACCGCTACGACCGGCGCAAGGTGGCGGCGATTTGCCAGACCGCTCAAGCGTGTATTGCGTTAGCACTGTTTATTGGCAGCAGCACCGACAGTGTCACCCGGGAAATGATCTTCATCCTGGCATTCGCACTTGGTGCCTCCCGCTCATTCGAGATGCCTACCACTCAGGCCCTGCTGCCGAGCATCGTGCCGCCGGCGCTTTTTCCTCGGGCCGTTGCCGCTGCGCAATCGGCGCAGCAATCGGCAACCATCGTGGCGCCGGCACTGGGCGGTTTCCTTTATGCATTCGGCAGCAGTTGGGTCTACGGCCCGACGGTGCTGCTGTATGTGATTGCCTGCTCGCTGATGCTCAGCCTGCCCGCCCGGCAGACGCCGCTAAACAAGGGCAAGGCAACCTTGCACTCGCTGCTGGCCGGGATTCGTTTCATCCGCAGTCGTCCTGATGTACTGGGTGCCATTTCCCTGGACTTGTTCGCCGTATTGCTGGGGGGCGCCACCGCGCTGCTGCCGGTATTCGCCAAGGACATCCTGCTCACCGGCCCCTGGGGCCTGGGTATGCTGCGTTCGGCGCCGGCAGTGGGTGCATTGGCCATGTCCCTGTGGCTGGCGCACTTCAATGTCGAACGGCATGTGGGGCGAGTGATGTTTACCGCCGTCGGGGTTTTCGGCGTGGCAACCATAGCCTTCGGCCTGTCGACGTCGTTCTGGTTTTCCATGGCGGTGCTGGTGGTACTGGGCGCGGCGGACATGATCAGCATGGTGATCCGTGCGTCGTTCGTGCAGCTGGAAACGCCCGACGAGATGCGCGGACGGGTCAGCGCGGTCAACGGGCTGTTCATTGGCGCGTCAAATCAGCTGGGGGAGTTTGAATCAGGCCTGACCGCCCACTGGTTCGGAGTAGTGCCGGCCGTGGTCATGGGAGGTGTGGGCACCCTCGCGGTGACCGGAATCTGGATCAAACTGTTCCCGACTCTGGCCAACCGGGATCGCATGCGCGATGTGGTGGCAGAGGCGGAAGAGGCGGAAGAGGTGAAGGTTTAGCGCCTCTGATGGGAATGGCCCCATCTCTGTGGGAGCGAGCTTGCTCGCGAAGAGGCCAGCGGTCAGACACGTATTTCGAATCCTAACCAATGGCTTCGCAAGCAAGCTTGCTCCCACAGGTTCTGTGACGCACCCAAATGTGTGGGAGCGAGCTTGCTCGCGAAGAGGCCAGCGGGTCAGACACGTATTTCGAATCTGAACCATTGTCTTCCCAAGAAGCTTGCTCCCACAGGTTCTGTGACGCACCCAAATCTGTGGGAGCGAGCTTGCTCGCGAAGAGGCCAGCGGTCAGACACGTATTTCGAATCTGAACCATTGTCTTCCCAAGAAGCTTGCTGCCACAGGGATTCAATGCAGACCTACAGCACCTTATCCAGCGTTATCGGGAAGTCCCGCACCCGTTTGCCTGTCGCGTGATAGATCGCATTCGCCACCGCTGCGGCCACCCCGACAATGCCGATCTCACCGACACCTTTGGAACCTAGCGCATTGACGATGTTGTCTTCTTCTTCGACGAAAACCACATCAATGTCGCCAATATCGGCGTTAACCGGTACGTGGTACTCCGCCAGACTGTGATTCATGAAACGGCCGAGGTTGTGATCGGTCTGGGTTTCCTCATGCAGCGCCATGCCAATACCCCAGACCACGCCGCCGAGAATCTGGCTGCGGGCCATCTTCGGGTTGACCACGCGACCTGCGGCGATCGCGCTGACTACACGGCTGACACGAATGCTGCCCAGGTCTTCATCCACCTGCACCTCAACGAACACCGCCGAATGGGTCGCAGTCGCATAGCCTTCGCGTTTTTTGTCAGGCTCGGCGTCGATCTGCACAGCGAGGCCGTCAGGCTGGCCGCTGAGCACTTCGCTGACCGCAATCCGATGATCACCAAGATTCAGATAGCCCTCGGCAACGGTCATTTGATCCGCCCGCGCCGATTCAAACCGTGGATCAACCTGACACGCCACTTCAAACAGCTTCTGGCGCAACGCCTTGCTGGCCTGCTGCACTGCTGTGCCCACCGATGACACGGTGAATGAACCACCCTGCAACGGCGCTGTGGGCAGTGAAGAATCCCCCAGCAGGAAAGTTGTATCCTCCACCGAAACCCCCGCTGCCGCCGCAGCGATCTGCGTCATGACGGTGTAGGTGCCGGTGCCGATATCCGTGGTAGCGCTACTGACAGTCAATTTGCCTGCCGCGTCGATGTGCGCCTTGGCACTGGCTTTCATCTGCATGGATTCCCAGACACCACCGGCCATGCCCCAGCCGATCAGTTGTCGGCCTTCGCGCATGCTGCGTGGTTCCGGGTTGCGACGACTCCAGCCGAAACGCTCGGCGCCTTCGGCATAACAGGCACGCAGCTCTTTGCTGGAGTAGGGCTTGTCTTCATTGCCGTTGCGCTCAGCGAAGTTAATCAGCCGCAACTGGACCGGATCGATAGCCAGCGCGCAGGCCAACTCGTCCATGGCGCATTCGAGACCAATCACGCCCAAAGCGGCACCCGGCGCGCGCATGTCCAGCGGGGTATGGACATCCAGCGGCGCCAGTTTGTAAGTCAACTCGACGTTGTCGCACTTATAGAGCATGCCGCTCCACTCGACGACGTGTTCGGTGAAGTCTTCAAACCGCGAGGTCTGCCCAATTGCCTCGTGGGCTACGGCCATCAGCCGACCATTGGCCGCCGCCCCGAGACGCAAGTGCTGCAGAGTGCGCGGACGATAACCAAAGGTGAACATCTGCTGGCGGGTCAGCGTCACACGGACCGAGCGCTTGAGTTCAAGCGCGGCCATCACCGCCAATGGCAGCTGGTACTGCGGCCGCAGACCGGAACCGAAGGCACCACCGACGAAAGCCGCGAACACGCGGATTTTTTCCTTCTCGATGTTGAACACCTTGTGCAGGTAGTCCTGACAGTTCTGTGGCCCCTGGGTCTTGTCATGGATGTGCAGGCTGCCGTCGGGTTGGTACAACACGGTCGACGCATGGGGCTCCATCGGGTTGTGATGTTCCACCGGGGTGCTGTAATGCGCATCGACGCGCAGCGCAGCTCCCGCAAATTCGGCCTGAAAGTTGCCCCGTGGTTTGGGTAGCTCGGCAGGTGCTGGATGGCTTTGCTCGCTCACCGCCGGTAGATCGGTCTGATGCGGCTCAACCAGATATTCGATGCGCACCAGCGACCCGGCATAGCGTGCCAGTTCCAGGGTTTCGGCTACGACCAGGGCCAGTGGCTGGCCGCTGTACAGCACCCGATCGTTGTACAACGGACGGAACGGTGAGCCCTCTGCCGAATCGGCATCTTCGTAGCTTTCGTCATAGCTGGCGAGCTTGGGCCGGTTCTTGTGATCCAACACCATGACCACGCCCGGCACACGCAAGGCTTCGGTAATGTCGATGTGAGTCACCCGCCCGCGAGCGATGGTGCTGGAGACGACGCTACCGTACAGCAGACCTGTTTCCGGATATTCCCCGGCATAACGGGCCCCACCGGTGACTTTCAGTTGGCCGTCGACCCGGTCCAGGGCCTGACCTAGTGGTGATACCGGATTGTTCATTGGGCAACTCCTCCCACGGCAGCATCGCTCAAGGCGCGAATGATCGCGCGGCGCGCCAGCTTGACTTTAAATGCGTTGTGTTCGAGAGGCTGGGCGTCGGCCAGCAGGGCATCGGCCGCAGCGGCGAAGCTGTCCCTGGAGACCGGCTTGCCGACCAACAGCTGCTCGGCAGCCTTGTCGCGCCACGGTTTGTGAGCGACGCCGCCCAGAGCCAGGCGTGCGCCACGGATGACATCGCCGTCCAGATCAAGTGCCGCCGCCACAGAGATCAACGCGAAGGCGTAAGAAGCCCGATCCCGGATTTTCAGATAGTTGCCCTGCCCGGCGAAGCCTGGAGGCGGCAACTCGACGGCGGTGATCAACTCATCATCAGCCAGCTGGTTATCCCGCTGCGGCGCATCGCCTGGCAGACGGTGGAAGTCCGCGAACTCGATGCGGCGTTGGCCCGCCCGACCCTCGACATGCACCACTGCTTCCAGCGCCGCCAGGGCGACACACATATCGGACGGATGCGTGGCAACGCATTCATCGCTGGCCCCGAGAATCGCGTGGATTCGGTTCAGGCCGTCCCGCGCCGGACAGCCGCTGCCGGGTTCGCGCTTATTGCACGGCACCGTGGCGTCATAGAAGTAATAGCAGCGGGTACGTTGCAACAGGTTGCCACCGGTGCTCGCCATGTTGCGCAACTGCGGCGAGGCACCAGCCAAAACTGCCTGAGACAGCAATGGATAACGCTGTTCGATCAGCGGATGCCAGGCCAGATCGGCGTTACTCACCAGCGCGCCGATCATCAGTCCGCCTTCGGCGGTTTCAGTGACTTCATTCAGAGGCAGGCCCGTGATGTCGATCAGGTGCTCGGGGCGGGTGAGGTTTTCCTTCATCAGGTCGAGCAGGTTGGTACCACCGGCGATAAACCGGGTCGCCGCGCCACTGAGGTTGACGGCCTCGCTGACATTCGTGGGTCGACTGTAAGTAAAAGGGTTCATCGGCTGCCTCCCGCTTTCTCGAATCTGGCCGTGGCCTGAGAGTCCATTTGAGGCAGCGCTTCTTCTACAGCCGCGACGATGTTGCTGTATGCGCCGCAACGGCACAGGTTGCCGCTCATCAATTCCTTGATCTCGGCGGTACTGCCAGCCCGGCCCTCATTGGCCAGCCCGACGGCGGAGCAGATCTGCCCCGGTGTGCAATAACCGCACTGGAACGCATCGTGTTTGATGAACGCCTGCTGCATCGGATGCAACTGGTCGCCGTCCGCCAGACCTTCAATGGTGGTCAGCTCGGCGCCGTCGCACATGATCGCCAGGGTCAGGCAGGAATTAATCCGTTTGCCATCGCGCAGCACCGTGCAGGCGCCGCATTGGCCGTGGTCGCAACCTTTCTTGGTGCCAACCAGATCGAGCTGGTCACGGAGCAGGTCAAGCAGCGTGGTCCAGGGCTGAACATTGAGCTGTCGCGCCTGACCATTGAGCGTCAGGGTAATCGCATGGCCGGCGAAATCCTGGGTTGATGGTGAACTCATGGGAACCTCACGGTAGGTATTCAAACAGCGCAGTTTTCTGCGTCTTAGGGGTACGACTTGTGAGATTTGGCAATCGTTCAGCGTTTTTGATGGGGTGCGTGGAGCTACGGTTGGAATGCGTACCTGTGGGAGCGGTGCTTGCCCGCGAATTAGGAGCTGCGGTGTTTCAGGCATACCGCGTCATCGTTCATCGCGGGCAAGGTGGAGCGCCACCCCGGTCGCTCCTACAGGAAAGCTACGCCAACAGCCGTTCATCGCCGGGCAGTCATAAGTCCGCGCGACTGGTATCATGCGCGGCTTTTTCCGACCGGCACAAAATCCGCGGACCGCTTTGGCTGTCTGTGCTTTGCTGTCTGAGTCGATTCATTCACGGCGCAGGCGCGTCACCGGGGAGCCAGACATGCTGGAACGGCTGTTTCAACTCAAGGCACACAACACCAATGTGCGCACCGAGATTCTCGCGGGCGTCACGACCTTTCTGGCGATGGCCTACATCCTGTTCGTCAACCCGAGCATCCTTGGCGCGACCGGCATGGACAAGGGCGCGCTGTTCGTCGCCACCTGTCTGGCAGCGGCCATCGGCTCAGCAACCATGGGCATCATCGCCAACTACCCGATTGCCCTGGCACCGGGCATGGGCCTGAACGCGTTCTTCACCTACACCGTGGTTCTCAGCATGCACCACACCTGGCAAGTGGCTCTGGGGGCGGTGTTCTTATCGGCGGTGATGTTTTTCATCCTGTCGATCTTTCGCATCCGGGAATGGATCATCAACAGCATTCCGCTGCCGCTGCGTTCGGCGATTGCTGCTGGTATTGGGTTGTTTTTGGCGCTGATCGCGTTGCAGAACGCCGGTATTGTCGCCAAACACGACGTCACCATGCTCACCATCGGCGACCTTGCGAAACCAGCACCGGTACTTGCTACCCTGGGTTTCTTCCTGATCATTGCGCTGGAAAGACTCAAGGTCCGTGGCGCTGTATTGATCGGCATCCTGGCAGTGACCATTCTGTCGATTCTGCTGGGTTTTGAGGAATTCAAAGGCGTGGTCTCCATGCCGCCGTCCCTGGCTCCGACCTTCCTGCAGCTGGATATCAAAGGCGCTTTTGATATTGGCCTGATCAGCGTGATCTTCGCCTTCCTGTTCGTCGACCTGTTCGACAACTCCGGCACTCTGATCGGCGTTGCCAAGCGCGCCGGGCTGATGGACAAGAACGGCCACATGCCGAAAATGGGCCGCGCCCTGATCGCCGACAGCACCGCCGCCATGGCCGGTTCGCTGCTGGGTACCTCGACCACCACCAGTTATATCGAATCCGCTGCGGGCGTGAGTGCCGGTGGGCGCACCGGTCTGACGGCCATCGTAGTGGCGATCCTGTTCCTGTTGGCACTGTTTTTTGCCCCGCTGGCGGGCAGTGTTCCGGCGTTCGCCACCGCTCCGGCCTTGCTGTTCGTGGCCGTGCTGATGACCTCCGGCCTTGCAGAAATCGACTGGGATGACCTGTCGGTAGCGGCGCCGGTGGTGATCACTGCCCTGGCGATGCCTTTCACCTATTCCATCGCCAACGGCATTGCCTTTGGTTTCATCGCCTGGACAGGCATCAAACTGTTGTCAGGCCAGTGGCGCCAGCTGAATCCCGCGCTGGTGATCCTGTCGATCCTGTTCGTTATCAAATTGGGTTGGTTTCCGGCATGAGTGCGAGTATTCCTTTCGATCCGGCGAGCTATGACACTCAGCTCGCCGCCAAAGCCGAGCGTCTGCGTGAGCTGCTGGCACCGTTCGACGCCCCCGAGCCGCAGATCTTCGACTCGCCCACGGCAAACTATCGGCTGCGCGCCGAGTTCCGCCTGTGGCGTGAAGACCAGAAGCGTCATTACGCGATGTTCACCCCCGGCGATAACAAGAACCCGATCCTGCTAGACGGCCTGCCGATTGCCAGTCTGCGTATCAATGCCTTGATGCCGGTGCTGCGTGATCGCTGGGAAGCCAGCAAAGTCCTCAATCACAAGCTGTTTCAGGTGGACTTCCTCACCACCCTGGCTGGCGACGCGATGATCACCCTGTGTTATCACCGCCCGCTGGACGACGAGTGGCAGGCCGAAGCCGAGCAGTTGGCAGCTGATCTGGACGTGAGCCTGATCGGCCGCTCCAAGGGTCAGCGTCTGGTGATTGGTCGTGATTACGTGACTGAACAGCTGGACGTCGCCGGTCGTACCTTCAGCTATCGCCAGCCCGAAGGCGCGTTCACTCAGCCTAACGGCACCGTGAACCAGAAAATGCTCGAATGGGCTTACGCCGCGCTGGGCGACCGGGAAGATGATTTGCTTGAGCTGTATTGCGGCAACGGCAACTTCACCCTTCCCCTGGCGACCCGTGTGCGCAAAGTGCTGGCCACTGAGATCAGCAAGACTTCAGTCAACGCTGCCTTGAGCAACCTGGCGGATAACGCTGTGGATAACGTGACTTTGGTGCGCCTGTCCGCTGAAGAACTGACCGAGGCCCTGAACGAAGTGCGTCCGTTCCGCCGCCTGCACGGGGTGGACTTGAAGAGCTACGAGTTTGGCAGCGTATTCGTCGATCCTCCGCGTGCCGGGATGGATCCTGACACGTGCGAGCTGACGCGCCGCTTCGAGCGCATTTTGTACATTTCCTGCAACCCGGAAACCCTGGCCGCCAACATCGCCCAGCTCAACGACACCCACCGTGTGGAGCGTTGCGCGTTGTTCGACCAGTTCCCGTATACCCACCATATGGAGTCGGGGGTTCTGCTGGTTCGGCGGTGATCCCTTGTGGGAGCGGTGCTTGCCCGCGATAAGAGCAACTCGGTCTATCCGAGAATTGCATCCAGCCTTATCGCGGGCAAGCACCGCTCCCACAGGTTTTTATCTACACCTGATCACAACGCTTTTATCTGCCCAATCTCCAGCGGCCGAGGCCCTTCGCCGATGCCGTTTTCCAGCGGCGCACCAAAAGCCTCCAGACTGATCTGGAAGCGGTCGCCCGGCTGGGTTTTGACGCCGTCCGCAAACGACAGGGTCGCGGTGCCGAAGTAGTGAATGTGCACATCCCCCGGACGCAAAAACTGCGCGTACTTGAAGTGGTGATATTCAAGGTTGGCCAGGCTGTGGCACATGTTGTCCTCGCCGCTGAGAAATTCCTTTTCCCACAGCACTTGCCCATCGCGCAGCACACGGCTCATCCCGGACAAATGGCGCGGTAACTCGCCCACCCGCAGTTCAGGGCCATAGGCGCAGTAACGCAGTTTGGAATGCGCCAGATAAAGATAATTGCGGCGCTCCATGACGTGGTCGGAAAACTCGTTGCCCAGGGCATACCCGAGACGATACGGCTGACCGTCATCGCCAATCACATACAAGCCGGTCAGTTCTGGCTCTTCGCCCGCATCTTCAGCAAAAGCAGGCACCGGGAAATCAGCCCCGGGGCGTACGACGATACTGCCATCACCCTTGTAGAACCATTCCGGCTGGGCACCGACCTCACCAGCTGCCGGTTTGCCGCCTTCAATGCCCCACTTGAAGATTTTCATGGTGTCAGTCATGCCCGCTTCGACCTGACCTTCATGCTGATGCATCTTGTCCCGTGCCGACGCGCTGCCCAGATGGGTCAGACCCGTGCCGCTGATCAGGCAATGCGCCGGATCTTCGTGATCCAGCGGTGGCAGGATCTGTCGGTTTTGCAGCAATGCAGCGTAATCAGGCCCCGCCTCGGTGCCGCGGCTGGCGACTTCATCGGCCAGGCTTTTGCCGGCGCGAATAGCGGTCAGCGCCAGCTCGCGAGTGCTATGGGTGTCACGTACGACATTGACCCGCTCGCCATCAACGAGGCCGACGTGGCGTTGACCGGATTGGGTTTCGAATTGGATAAGGCGCATTAGGTGTCTCTCCACAGATTCAGACCGTAGGAGCGCGCTTGCCCGCGATTGGCCATACCTCCCCTCCCGATGGAGATGTGTCGAATGTACCGACCTCATCGCGGGCAAGCGCGCTCCTACGAATCGAGCGTTACTCGATGATGTTGAAATCACTCAGATACTCGTCGGAGATTTCCAGCCCCAGCCCCGGTTTGTTGTCATCCAGCTGGATGTAACCATTGACCGGCTGTGGCTCGCCCTTGAACACGTAGTAGAACAGCTCGTTACCGACCTCGACGTCGAATACCGGGAAGAATTCGGCCATCGGCGACGCGGTGGTGGACATGGTCAAGTGGTAGTTGTGCATCTGCCCGGCATGGGGGATGACCGGCACTGACCAGGCCTCGGCCATGGCGTTGATCTTGCGCGCGGCGGTGATGCCACCGACGCGGTTGGTGTCGTACTGAATCACGTCCACCGCACGGCGTTCCAGCAGGTCTTTAAAGCCATAAGACGTGAATTCATGCTCACCGCCGGAGATCGGCATGATGTTCATCTTTTTCAGCTCGATATAGCCTTCGATGTCATCGGCAATCACTGGTTCTTCGAGCCAGCGCGGCTCGAACTCCGCCAGTTTCGGCAACATGCGGCGCGCATACTCCAGGGTCCAGCCCATGTAGCACTCAAGCATGATGTCCACGTCCGGCCCCGCCAGCTCGCGCAGCGCACGGACTTGCTCGATATTACGACGCATACCGGCAGGACCGTCTTTGGGGCCGTAACCGAAGCGCATTTTCAACGCTGTGAAGCCCTGATTCAAATAGCCCTGAGCTTCTTCGAGGAACAGATCGAGGTTGTCATTGGCGTACAGCTTGGAGGCGTAGGTCCAGATTTTTTCCTTGGTCCGGCCACCGAGCAATTTGAAGACCGGCTTGTTCACGGCCTTGCCCATGATGTCCCAGATGGCGATGTCGATGGCCGAAATGGCCGCCATGCCGATGCCTTTGCGACCCCAGGCGTGGCTCTGGCGATACATCTTCTGCCAGATGTATTCGTTGTCGAACGGGTCTTCGCCGATGGCGATAGGCGCCAGGTAGGTGTCGATGATTTCCTTGGCCACACGCGGTGCCAGGGCGCAGTTACCAATGCCGACCAGGCCAGTGTCGGTTTCTATCTCGACCACCAGCCAGCCGTGAAAACGGAATGACCCCATGGCATCGCCACGTTCGAAGAGGATATCGCTGGCATTGGTGCAGAAGTGCGCTTGAGGAGGAACAACCTTGCCTTTCCATTCGAAGACACGGGTACGAATCGCTTTGATTTTCATGGGCTGCTTTTCCTTAATGCGCCGGTATGTCCTGCATGGCGCCGGACCGGCTTTTTGTAGTTGTTGATCGACAAGTCGATGGGGAAATTTAGCCAGCTGCGAGGAGGGACGGCTAATCACTTATGCGTATCCAGTGATAGCTTGGGGTGATAGGTGAGAGAGATTATTCCGGGATAAAGTTATCAGCGTCCGTATCAGATTCTGTGGTGAAAGATCTGACGTCATCGCGGGCAAGCGCGCTCCTACTTCATATCCGCATTCCAACTGTAGGAGCGCGCTTGCCCGCGATGGCGATATTCCCTTCACCGAAAATCCAACAAAAAAACCGCAGATCGTTATGCAAACCGAGCTGCGGAAAAAAGAGCTGCTGCGTTGAATCAATAAGAACTGCGCCCCATCCGGCAGGCGATTTCGAAGGCCTGGCGGATTGCTCCAACGTTGGCCTTACCCTGCCCTGCGATATCAAACGCAGTGCCATGCGCAGGTGTGGTGATCGGGATCGGCAACCCGCCTTGCACGGTCACACCCCGCGAGAAGCCCATGAGCTTGATCGCGATCTGCCCCTGGTCGTGATACATGGTCACCACCGCATCAAAGGCACTGGCGTCGCCCTGCACCTTCAGGAAAATCGTGTCGCCGGGGTACGGACCGTCGGCAGCGATACCCTGCTCCTGAGCGGTTTTCACCGCTGGGCCGATGATGTCCAACTCCTCGCGCCCGAACGAGCCGTTGTCGCCGTTGTGCGGGTTGAGGCCACACACGCCGATACGCGGCCGTTCCAGCCCGTTGCGTTTGAGTGCTGTGTCGATCAGCCGAATCGCCTCGACCACCCGGTTCTGATTGAGCATGCCCGGCACTGCCGACAACGCGACATGGGACGTCACGCGAGAGGTCCACAGGTTGTCCAGCACGTTGAATTCGCAGAACGGACCATCAAAGCCCAGCAGCTCGGCGAACCAGTGCAATTCGTCGCTGTGCGCCATGCCTGCCATGTGCAGCGAGGTTTTGTTCAGCGGGCCGAACAATACAGCGTCGGTGGTTTTCCCGGCGGTCAGTTCGACGGCGATTTTCAGCGTGTCCAGGCAGTAACGCCCGCCCATGACACTGGCTTCGCTGCGGGCGAATTCGCCTGTCGTGTCACCGCGATAATTGAAGAACAGAGGCGTGTCATCGCTGAAGTCCAAATCCTGCAACGACTCCACCTGACGATACGGAAACTCTTTGCCCGCGATCTGCATACCGCGCTGCATTTCAGCTTCGTCGGCGATCAGGATCACCTGAGCCTGGCTGCGCACCTGCGGTTCGGCCAGCAGACGGGCAATCAGTTCCGGGCCAATGCCTGCCGGATCGCCCAATACCATCGCAATTCGGGTCTTGCTCATGCTTGATTCCTCATCTGTTCGGGCCACGTCTGCGCAGTGGCTGAAGGCTCGCAACGATAGACACGTTGCGCATTGCTGTAGAAAAGTCGCTGCTGTTCAGCCTGAGGCAGGTCGCGAACGATCTGCTTGAAGCCGCTATAAATGTCGTCGAACGAGCCGCACAGGCTGTCTACCGGAAAGTTGCTGGCAAACAGCGCCCGCTCTGCGCCGAACATGGCGATGATCTCGCGCACGATCCAGGCATTGTCTTCAGCCCCCCAGGGTTTGCCACGCTGGCCGAGCCCGGAAATTTTCACCACCACGTTTGGCTGTTCGGCCAGTCGGCTCATGGCTGCGTGCCAACCCGCAAGCCCTTGCTCGCTGCGATCCGAAGGCAGCCCGGCGTGGTTGAGGATGATCGTGGTTTCGGGGAAATCCCGGGCCAGGAGTTCGGCCTCCGGCAGATTCCACCAGGGTGTCTGTAAATCGAAATGCAGACCCAGATCGTGCAGAGCGGCGAAGCTGCGACGCCAGTGCGAGTCGCTCATCAGGCTGCGCTGGGAACCCACTTGTTCGGGTAATTCCGGGCCACCGGGCTTGTGCCTTACGCTGCGCACGCCGGCAAAAGCCGCTTGGGCGCGCAGAAGATCAATGGCGTCCGGATGATCGAGCCAGGCCTGGGCGACGATGGCGTTCGGCACGCCGTAGCGGGCGGTCAGTTGCTCGACAAAGCGCGTCTCGCCAATCGGGTCGCTGGGGTCCCATTCGGTTTCGACGTAGACGGTCTGCACCACGTGATGCTGGCCTGCATCGGCGAAGTATTCTGGCGGCAGGTAACGCCGCTTGATCGCCGAGTAGTCGCCATAACGAAACGGGATGTTCGCGCCCTCAGCCAGCCACGGATGGTAGTTGGTCTGCGGGTCCCAGAAATGATGGTGGGCGTCGACGATAGGGCCGTCGTACAAATCAGACATCTGCCACCTCGCGTTGGCCATCCAGGCTGATAAAAAGCGTGGCCAGAACAAACAGCGCCGCGCAGATGGCGAAGAAGGTCAACACCGCACCAAAGCCGCCGAAATATTGCAGGATCACCCCGACCAGAATCGGTACGAAGATCCCACCGACGCTGCCAGCCAGGTTCATGACACTGCCGATCAGGCCGACCCGGGCCGGAGCCGCCAGCAGCGCCGGGAAGCTCCAGTACAGGCTGCCCCACATCAGGAAGAACGCCGTCATTGCAAGCACGCCAACTGCTGCAAACGGGTCACTCAAGGTGGGCAGCAAGATCAGCGCGCCCAAGGCAACCAGCCCCGAGAAGGTCAGCAAGCCCTTGATCGCCAGACCACGACGCACGCCTCTGCGAATCAAGCCATCGCACAGAAAGCCGCCGGTCAACGAGCCCAGCGCGCCACAGATGAAAATCACGAAGGTCGCCGCGCCGATGCCTTTGATATCAAAGCCGCGGGCCTGGGCGAGGTAGCTCGGCCCCCAGGTCAGCAAACCGAAATAGACCATGGCCCAGCTGGAGCGACCCACCAATAGGCCTGTCAGGGAACGGGCAGCAATGCCCAGACCTTTGACCGGGGCACGAGCGGCTTCAGCAGCGGGCGTGGCGCGACCGGCGTTGATCTTGTCCAGTTCTGCCTGATTCACCTGTGGATGCACGGAGGGATCGTCGCGCAGATAACGCCACGACACCCAACCCAGTAGCAGGGTCGCCACACCGGCGATGACGAACGCCATGCGCCAGGAGTCCAAGGTCGCGATCAGATAAGCAATGATCAAACCGCCCAGGGCCACGCCCAGCGGGCTGCCGCTGTCCATCATGACCGCACCGCGGCTGCGTTCGCTGGGTGCCAGCCACAGGGAAATCAGCTTGCCGCCGGAAGGAAACAGCGGCGCTTCAGCCGCCCCAAGGAACATCCGCGCAAACAGCAGCGAGACACCGCCGGTAGCGAACCCGGCCAGTACTTGAAACGTGCCCCACAACCCGGTGGACCAGGTGATAACACGACGCGGGCCGAAGCGGTCGATCATCCAGCCGCCGGGGATCTGCAGCAGCGCATAGGCCCAGAAGAAACTGCTGAGGATCAAGCCCTGCATGCTGGGCGAAAGTTCGAATTCTTTGGCGATGGTGGGCATGGCAATGGAGAGCGAAACCCGGTCGATCAGGTTGACCATGGTCAGCAGAAAGATAATCCCGAAAATCCTCCAGCGAACTGAAGTGGCTCGGGCCGTTGTAGCGACTGCCGGATTACCGGTAGCGGGAGCGACACCTGCAGCAGGCAGGTGCACGGGTGCACTGGAACGATCCATGGTGCGTACCTCGTTTTATTGTTTTTGTTGTGGTGTTGCTGTGGCGCTCACTATCCGAGGCGAAGCGATAACCGTCTAATCAAAAAAATACATACGGTGATAACCCAGGGATATGTAACAGAGCCCGGTAGGAGCGCGCTTGCCCGCGATGCAGGCCCCTCGGTACGTCAGACACACCGCGTCATCGTTCATCGCGAGCAAGCTCGGCTCCCACAGGGGTACGCGGCACGCCACACACCGCATCATCGTTCTTCGCGAGCAAGCTCGGCTCCCACAGGGGTACGCGGTGCGGCAGGCAAACCGAGTCGTCGCTCTTCGCGGGCAAGCCTCGCTCCAACAGACGACCCCGAACCCGTTGGAGCGAGGCTTGCCCGCGAACCGCAGCGCCTCGATCTCAGGACGATCGCATATCCAATGTGGGAGCGGTGCTTGCCCGCGAAAGCTGCAGCCCACGCGAAAAATTAGTGTCGGATGTAATGGCCCCTTCGCGAGCAAGCTCGGCTCCCACAGGTCCTAGGTGAATCAGGAACACCGCGCCTACAGATCAAAAATCTATCGCTTACACCGCCTAACCTATAACCCCAGGCTATCGGTGTATCCAATGTTTTGAGTAGACGCCAGCACGATAGCTTCCCACACTCGACCCAAGATTTGCCGATGCCCGTGTCGGTCGAATCGCTCAAAAAACAATTACAAGAAATAGAGGTTTCATCATGCGAAACGCATCTTTTCGACGCGCGTCCAGCCTTCTGCTTGGCTGCACCCTCCTCACCGCTGGCACCCTTCCCGCTCTAGCTGCATGGCAGCCCGACAAGAATGTCGAAATCATCGTTGCCGGTGGTCCCGGTGGCGGTACCGACCAGTTGGGTCGTCTGATCCAGTCGATCATCACCACCCACAAGCTGCTGGACGTCAACACCATCGTGCTGAACAAAGGCGGCGGCAACGGTGCCGAGGCTTTTCTGGACATCAAGATGTCCGAAGGCGATGCCGACAAGCTGGTGATCGGCACCAACAACATCTACCTGCTGCCGCTGGTATCCAAGCTCGGCTACCAATGGCAGGAACTGACCCCTGTCGCTGCCGTCGCTGAAGACGACTTCATTCTCTGGACTTACAAAGACGCTCCCTGGAAAGACGCAAAAAGCTTCTACGAAACCGTCAAGGCCGATCCTTCCAAATTGCGCATGGGTGGCAGCCAGTCCAAGGATGTCGACCAGACCCTCACCCTGCTGCTCAACAAAACCACCGGCAGCAAACTGGTGTACATCCCGTTCAAAAGCGGCAGCGAAGCCTCCACTCAGCTGGCTGGCAAACACATTGCCGCCAACGTCAATAACCCCAGCGAAAGCATCAGCCAATGGCGCGGTGATCAGGTGCAACCGCTATGCGTGTTCAGTAAAGAACGCATGAGCTACACCGACAAAGTCGCCGGGGATAAATCCTGGGCGGACGTGCCCACCTGTAAGGAACAGGGCCTGGGTGTGGATCAATATCGCTTCCCGCGCACCGTGTTCATGCCCGGCAAGGTGACTGCCGAGCAGCGCGCCTTCTATACCGAGCTGATGCGCAAAGTGTCAGAGGCTCCTGAATTCAAGGCCTACGTCACCCAGAACGCTCTGGTGCCAACCTTTCTCGAAGGCGATCAACTCTCCGCTTATATCCAGCAGGACACCGCCCGGGTCACGCCAGTGTTCAAGGATGCCGGCTGGTTGCGCGAGTGATTTGACTCTGCCGGACGCTGGTCCGGCAGCCTTCCACACTGGAGGTGTTTCATGCCCCATTCTTCTGAAACAACAGCGCTGGTCGGCACGCGTTGGGTCGAGTTCGGCCTTGCGCTGTTCACCCTGCTGATCGGCGCAGTAGTGATGTACGGCAGCTTCGAGCAAGGTATCGGCTGGGGAGACGCTGGCCCTGAGCCGGGTTATTTCCCGTTCTACATTGGCCTGTTGTTGAGCTGCGCCAGCCTCGGCAACATGGTGTTGACGATGGTTCGCTGGAAAGCCCTGAGCATCAGTTTTGTCAGCCGCGATCAGTTTCGCGGCGTGCTGTCGGTGTTCATTCCAATCGCCCTGTTCGTGGGTGCGATGCCGTTTACCGGTATCTACATCGCCTCGGCGGTGTTTATCGCCTGGTTCATGCTGCACGACCGGGTTCGGCCCAAACCTTACGGCAAACTGATGGTGTGCACGGTGTCCGGTGGCGCGGTTCTGGCGAGTTATCTGATCTTCGCCCTGTGGTTCAAGGTTCCGCTGCACACAGGCCCGGTGGGTGACTGGCTGGCGGTTGCCGGGAGATCGATGCTATGAGCGAGTTCGACTCCCTGCTGCATGGCATGAATCTGATCCTCACCCCAGGCCATATCGGGCTGATGGTGGTCGGGGTTCTGCTGGGTATTCTGGTGGGCGTACTGCCCGGCCTCGGCGCGCCAAACGGCGTTGCCCTGTTACTGCCGCTGACCTTCACCATGTCCCCGGTGTCGGCGATCATCCTGTTGTCGTGCATGTACTGGGGCGCGCTGTTCGGGGGGTCGATTACGTCCATCCTGTTCAACATTCCCGGCGAGCCGTCATCGGTGGCGACCACCTTTGACGGCTACCCCATGGCTCGGGAAGGCCGCGCCGCCGAAGCCCTGACAGCAGCGTTCAGCTCCGCGCTGATCGGTGCGCTGGTGGGTGTGATGCTGCTGACATTCCTGTCGACCCGCATCGCCGAATTCGCCATGTCGTTCAGCTCACCAGAATTCTTCGCGGTGTACCTGTTGGCGTTCTGCACCTTCATTGGCATGAGCAAGAACCCGCCACTGAAAACCGTGGTTGCGATGATGATCGGGTTCGCCATGGCCGCTGTCGGCATGGATACCGTGTCCGGCAACCTGCGTCTGACCTTCGATCAACCGATCCTCATGACCGGCATCAGTTTCGAGGTGGCGGTGATCGGCCTGTTCGGCATCGGCGAAATCCTCTGCACCGTGGAAGAAGGCCTGGTATTCCGGGGCGAACATGCGCGCATCACGCCGATGGTGATCTTGCGCACCTGGGCCAAACTGCCGCGCTACTGGCTGACTATCGTGCGCAGCACCATCGTCGGCTGCTGGATGGGCATCACGCCGGGCGGGCCAACCGCAGCGTCTTTCATGAGCTACAGCCTGGCGCGGCGCTTCTCGAAGAACCGCGACAACTTCGGCAAAGGCGAACTGGAAGGGGTCATCGCGCCTGAGACCGCCGACCACGCTGCGGGCACCAGTGCGCTGCTGCCCATGCTGACTCTGGGGATTCCGGGTTCCGCCACGGCAGCGGTGATGCTGGGCGGTTTGATGATCTGGGGCCTGCATCCCGGGCCGACACTGTTTGTCGAACAACACGACTTTGTCTGGGGCCTGATTGCCAGCATGTATCTGGGCAACGTGGTCAGCCTGATCGTGGTGCTGGCGACCGTACCGCTGTTTGCGTCGATCCTGCGCATTCCGTTCTCGATCATTGCGCCGATCATCATCATGGTCTGCGCCATCGGTGCGTACTCGGTGCATAACTCGCTGTTCGATGTGGGCCTGATGCTGGTGTTCGGCGCGCTGGGTTATCTGTTCAAGAAACTCGGTTATCCGATTGCGCCGCTGGTGCTTGCGGCGGTACTGGGCGACAAGGCTGAAGATGCGTTCCGCCAGTCGATGCTGTTCTCCGATGGGCAACTGGGTATTTTCTGGTCCAATCCATTGGTCGGCAGCCTGACCACCGCCGCGCTGCTGATGCTGTTCTGGCCGCTGATCTCCACTGCTATCCAGAGCGCCCTGGGCTGGCGCACCCGCAACGCGGCGAAGTCAAAATCGATCGTTTAAGCAAGAAGGGGCTGGCAACGCCTGAGATTTCTTGTCAGGCTCAGCCCCAGTCTTTTTTGCGAGCCAGCCCTATGACCCGAATTCCTGACGCCAATGTGATTCACAGCCGCCTGCGTTTGCGCCAGTTGCGGCTGATGTTGGCGCTTCAAGAACTGGGTTCTCTGCGTCGCGCCGCCGATAACATCGGCATGACCCAGCCTGCTGCGACGAAAATGCTCCACGAAGCCGAAGACCTGCTGGGCGTTGAGCTGTTCGAACGCCTGCCCCGTGGCATGCGCGCCACGCAGTTTGGCGAAACGGTGATTTATTACGCGCGCATGGTGTTTGCCGAGTTGAGCGGCATGCGCGAAGAGCTGGTCGCGCTGGAGTCAGGCAACCTGGGCCGGGTTGCGGTCGGGGCCATCCCGGCCCTGGCCTCGGGCCTGCTGACGCGAACCATTGCCGACCTGAAGAAAAGCCATCCGCGCCTGTCCATGAGCATTCAGGTCGATACCAGCGACGTGCTGGTCCAGGCCTTGCTGCAGGATCAACTCGATGTGGTGCTCGGCCGGATCCCCGGCGGGGCTCGGGCTGAAGAATTGCTGTTTGACAGCCTCGGCGAAGAAGAGCTGTGCGTGGTTGCCGGTGCGCAGCACCCCATGGCCAATGCCACCGGGCTGGGTTGGGCCGAGATGCAGAACATGACTTGGGTGCTGCAACAGCATCCCAGCCCGATGCGCTCGATCATCAATCAGGTGTTTCACAATGCCCGGGTCGACATCCCCAGCAGCATCGTCGAAACCACCTCGATCATGACCCTGCTATCTCTGGTGCAGCAGACCGATATGCTCGGCGTCACGCCGCTGTCAGTGGTCGAAGACTATCCCGGCCGCCATTTGCTGGCGGTGCTGCCGATCAATTTCGAAGCCCGTCTGCCGCCTTATGGCCTGATCACCCGCCGTCATCGCGTCCAGTCTTCGGCCATGCAGGCGTTCATGAATTCGGTGAAAAGCGAACAAGGCCTGGCCCGCAACTAGCCATCACGCGCACTGCCAGCCAATGATGGCGAACTAATCCACAATCCTCTCCTCTACTCCTGCTCAAGATGTACGTTGTTCAACTCCCATTCAGGTTCCACGTCTGACAATCGGACTGGCGCGGTCTGTGGGTAGCAGCGACACTCCTTACAGGATTAAAAGAGGATTCCCACATGCTATGGAAAAAAGGTCGCCGCAGCGACAACGTTGTAGATGCGCGTGATGGCGGTGGCGGCGGCGGTGGGATGCGTCTGGGTGGCAAAGGCCTGGGCATCGGCGGCGTGATCATTATCGTCGCCATTGGCTTGCTGACCGGTCAGGACCCGATGCAAATCCTCGGGCAACTCACCGGGCAGGCGACTCAGGCCCCCGCGACGACCCAGACTCGTCAGGCGCCACCGGCCAACGATGAGCAGGCGGATTTCGTCCGTTCGATCCTTGGTGATACCGAAGACACCTGGCGCGCGACCTTCCAGCTCAACGGCCGCCAGTACAAGGACCCGACGCTGGTGCTGTTCAGCGGTCAGGTTCAGTCCGCTTGTGGCTATGCGACCTCGGCCAGTGGCCCGTTTTATTGCCCCGCGGATCAGCAGGTTTATCTGGACATGGACTTCTTTCGCGAGATGTCGCAACGCTTCAAGGCCGCCGGTGACTTTGCCCAGGCCTACGTGATCGCGCACGAAGTGGGCCATCATGTGCAGACGCTGCTGGGTGTTTCGGCCAAGGTGCAACAGGCGCGCCAGAGCGGCCAGCGCATGGAAGGTGCCACCGGTTTGCTGGTGCGCCAGGAACTTCAGGCAGACTGCCTGGCCGGCGTTTGGGCCTTCAACGCACAAAAGCGTTTGAACTGGCTTGAGCCGGGTGATATTGAAGAAGCGCTGAACGCCGCCAACGCGATTGGCGATGATCGATTGCAACAACAAGGTCAGGGCCGTGTGGTGCCTGACTCGTTCACTCACGGAACATCTGCTCAACGCGTGCGCTGGTTCAAGACCGGCTTCGCCCAGGGCCAAATCAACCAGTGCGACACGTTCGCAGCCAAGAGCCTCTGACCCCAATGATGAAACCGCTTCTGATCCTGTCGTTCAGCACTCTTCTGAGTTTCGCCGCTCACGCCGAGGATCAGGCGGTCAAATCCATCAGCCCGGACCGGCTCATGGTCAATGGCGCACAGGCCACCTTAGGGCTGAGTCTGAACTGGACACACCCACGGCCACAGATCGAGCGGGCGGTGATCGTCCTCCACGGTCGGCTGCGCAATGCGCCCACCTACCTGCGCAGCATCGAACGGGCCGCCAACCAGTCTAAACAACGCAACAAGACCCTATTGATCGCGCCCCAATTTTTGAATGAGAAGGACGTTGCCGCCCATCACCTGGCGGACAACATCCTGCGCTGGCACGCCAACGACTGGATGGCGGGCACTACGTCGGTCGGGCCCAAGCCGGTCAGTTCGTTTCTGGTCATCGACCATATCCTCAGACGCCTGAGCGACAGCAAGCTGTTTCCTAACCTGAAGGAAATCGTCATCGCCGGACACTCTGGCGGGGCGCAGGTGGTGCAGCGCTACGTGATGATCGGCGGCAAGGAAGACGTGCTGCTGATGAAGGAAAAGATCAAGCTGCGCTACGTGATTGCCAACCCGTCTTCCTATGCCTACTTCGACGGCGAGCGGCCTGAGCCTGTCACCGCCGCAAGCTGTCCTGGCTTTAACGAGTGGAAGTACGGCCTGAACCACATGCCCAGCTATGCAGGCAAAGTGAAGACCGCCGAGATCGAGCAGGATTATGTGAAGCGTGATGTCACGTACCTTTTGGGCCAGAACGACACTGATCCGAAACACCCGGCACTGGACAAGTCATGCGCCGCCGAAGCCCAAGGGCCTTACCGCCTTGCGCGGGGCCAGAACTACTTCAAGTACCTGCAGAAACGCCACCCCGAAGGAATCAACCAACGCCTGATCGTAGTCCCCAACGTGGGCCACAGCGGTAACGGCATCTTCACCTCGCCGGAAGGGCAGGCGGTGTTGTTTAAAGACCTTTGAAAACAGCCTTCTGGCTAACTTGGTCCCACATGGGAATGCTGTCTGCTGTGGGAGCGGTGCTTGCCCGCGAAGAACGATAACGCGGTTTGCCTGACGAACCGCAGCAACCCATTCGCGGGCAAGCCTCGCTCCAACAGGAAATCGCAGTACTTCTGCTGGAGCCGAGCTTGCCCGCGAAAAACGATTCCCTGTAGGAGCTGCCGAAGGCTGCGAAAGCGCTTTGTCTGACACACCGCCTTCGCAGCCTTCGGCAGCTCCTACACATACGCGTTTCTCAGCGACACCTCGTTTCTGTAGGAGTGAGCTTGCTCGCGATAGGGGTGGTTCAGCCAAAAAAACCATCGCCTGATCAGACGCTATCGCGGGCAAGCGCGCTCCTACAGCAGTGGCATCAATCCAAAAGGGTGCGCAACTCGACACAATCCTGCGCATGCCAATCGGTCAACTCCGGCCATGGGTTTTCCGGCAGGTTGACCAGGATGGTTTTCGCCCCGGCAGCACGTCCGCAATCCAGATCGAAACGGTAATCGCCGACCATTACCATCTGCGCCGGATCAACCTGCCAGGCCTTGGCCAGATACAGCAAACCCGCAGGATCGGGTTTGTGGGCAGCTTCGTCGCGACCCAGAATGTCTTCCACCGCGAAACAATCGGCCAGGCCGATCGCTGCCAGCGTCAGGTGGGCCAGTTCCCGGGCGTTGCGGGTCAATATGCCCAGTCGATAGCCGCGTCCCGCCAATTCCCTGACCAGCTCAACCGCGCCGTCCGCCGGTTGCGAAGCCAGGGCCAACTCGCGCTCATGCTCCAGCAGCCAGGCGTGTTTGGCGGCCGAAACGTCAGCCGGCAAAGACGCCAGATGCCCAAGAATGTCGTGATCCTGAGGGATATCCAGCGCGCGTTTGATCGCCGGGAAATCGTGGGCCGCGACGGTCAGCGTGCCGTCCATGTCGAACACCCAGTGGCGAATCCCGGAAAGACTCATGCCCAATCCTTGCGATGGCGGATCAAGCCTTCCTGGCTGACCGACGCCACCAGTTGCCCGGCCCGGTTGTAAACACTGCCACGGGAAAAACCCCGGGAATTGCCGGCCCATGGGCTGTCCATCGCGTACAGCAGCCAGTCATCGGCACGCAGATCGCCATGGAACCACAGCGAGTGGTCCAGGCTGGCGACCTGCATATCTTTCTGCCAGACCGTTTTACCGTGGGGCAACAGCGACGTGGTCAGCAGGTTGAAGTCGGAGGCGTAGGCCATCAGGTACTTGTGCAGTGCGGGAATTTCCGGCAACGAACCATCGGTGCGGAACCAGATATATTTGACGGCTTCCGCGGGCTCCGGATTGTAGGGGTCGGTTGCGGTGACCGGGCGGAACTCGATGGGCTTAGGGCACAGCATCTTGTCGCGCATGTGCTCTGGAATCAGGTGTGCCCGTTGCTGCATCAGTTCCAGCTCCGAGGGCAGATTCTCCGGACCGACGATTTGCGGCATCGAGGTCTGGTGCTCGAAACCCTGCTCGTCGTATTGAAACGAGGCGCTGCAGGTGAAAATCGGCTGGCCCTTCTGGATGGCCGTGACCCGGCGGGTGCTGAAACTGCCGCCGTCGCGCACCCGGTCCACCTGATAGACCACTGGCAGTCCGGCGTCTCCGGGGCGCAAAAAGTAACCATGCAACGAGTGAACGTGTCGCGCATCTTCGACCGTCTGGCTGGCCGCCGACAGCGACTGGCCCAACACTTGCCCACCGAACAGCTGACGAAAGCCAAGGTCCTGGCTGCGGCCTCGGAACAGGTTTTCTTCAATCGGCTCCAGGCTCAGCAACGCCACCAGATCATCCAGCACTTGGCTCATTCAACACTCCTCGCAAAAACTGTCCGGCCACGCTCCAGCGCGACGCAAGCCGAATGATACAGAATTTAACGGCGTGTTCCTGTTCAGGCTCGCAGGGTTTTCAGCCATTGTTCACGACTGATGCGATAGAGCACATGACGGCACAACGGATGTTCGGGAGGCAGATTCGGATGGTCGAAGTCGTCGGCAGGGTCACTGGTCATGCCGATGGCCTGCATGACTTTCTGCGACGGCTCGTTGCTGACAGAGGTAAATGACACGATCTGATCCACACCCAACCGCTCGAAGCCGCAACGCAGAGCCGTCCAGGCGGCCTCACTGGCATAACCGAAACCCCAGTGCTCATGAGCCAGGCGCCAACCAATTTCGATGGCCGGAGTGAAGTGCGCCTCGAAGCTCACCACCCCAAGGCCGGTAAAGCCGATGAACTGGCCGGAGTCCTTGCGTTCCAGCGCCCAAAGCCCGAAGCCGAGTTCGGCAAAGTGGCCACGCACGCGGCCAATCATGGCGGCACTTTCCAGACGACTCAAAAGCTCAGGAAAATAGCGCATGACGTGGGGGTCCGCACACATGTCGGCGAACGCAGGCAAATCGTCATCTCGCCACTGGCGCAGCAACAATCGTGCGCTTTCGAGCTTGAGTATCGGGTCCATCGGTTGTCTCCCGTAACCGGTCGTTTTTCTGCGGCCAGTCTACCGCTGGCGCTGGTCCTATGCCGGGCATAACTGGCACTATCCGGCTTCGACCTCTGACCGGACGCAAAATGTCCCTGCCGCTCATCTATCACGAGGATTACAGCCCGGACTTCCCGGCTGATCATCGTTTCCCCATGGACAAATTCCGCCTGCTGCGCGATCACCTGATCGACAGCGGCCTGACCACGGACGCGCAACTGCTGCGCCCGGATGTCTGCCCTGCTGACATTCTAGCCCTGGCCCACGATCCGTCTTATGTACGCCGCTATATGGAAGGCGACCTGTCCCGAGAAGACCAGCGCCGACTGGGTCTGCCCTGGAGTGAAGATCTTGCTCGGCGCACAGTGCGCGCTGTCGGCGGCTCACTGTTGACCGCCGAAAAAGCCTTGCAGCACGGCCTGGCCTGTCACCTGGCGGGCGGCACCCATCACGCGCATTACGATTATCCGGCGGGCTTCTGCATCTTCAACGACCTGGCCGTGATCAGCCATTACCTGTTGCAAAGCGGACGGGTCGACAAGGTGCTGATCTTCGACTGCGACGTGCATCAGGGCGATGGCACGGCGCGGATTCTGGCCGATACCGAAGAAGCCATCACCGTCTCACTGCACTGCGAAAAAAACTTCCCGGCCCGCAAGGCGCAGAGCGACTGGGACATCCCACTGCCCATGGGCATGGGTGATGCCGACTACCTGAAGGTCGTCGATGACCTGCTCAATTATCTGCTGCCCATTTATCAGCCGGATCTGGTCTTGTATGACGCCGGTGTCGACGTGCATCAGGACGACGCGCTGGGCTACCTGAAACTCACCGACGCAGGCGTCGCCGCCCGGGACGAAGCCGTATTGCGCCACTGCATCGGCCGCGACATCCCGGTCATGGGCGTGATCGGCGGCGGCTACAGCAAAGACCGCCAGGCCCTGGCCCGGCGCCACGGGATCCTGCACCACAGCGCGCAAAGGGTTTGGATGTCGGAGGGGTTGTGATTGGACCTCTCGGGAATATCTGTAGGAGCGAGCTTGCTCGCGATTTGGGTCGTCGGTGAAAAAAATTATCGTCTGATCTGACGCTATCGCGAGCAAGCTCGCTCCTACAGAGATAGCGGGGCAGGTAGAATGCGCCACCCGACCACAAAGATATGCACCTCGCCATGACTGATCCCAACACCCCTACTCCTCCACGCGTCGCCATCATCGGCGGCGGCCCTGCCGGGTTGATGGCGGCTGAGGTGTTGAGTCAGGCCGGGATCAAAGTCGATCTATATGACGGCATGCCGTCGGTGGGCCGCAAGTTTCTGCTGGCTGGGGTCGGCGGCATGAACATCACTCACTCCGAGCCTTATCCGGCCTTCTTGGCCCGCTACGCCGAACGCGCTCCGGAAATCGCTCCACTGCTGCGCGGATTCGATGCCGAGGCCCTGCGCCAGTGGATCCACGACCTGGGGATCGAAACCTTCATCGGCAGCTCCGGGCGGGTTTTCCCTAAAGACATGAAGGCCGCTCCGCTGTTGCGCGCCTGGCTCAAGCGTTTGCGTGACGCGGGCGTAGCGATTCATACCCGCCATCGCTGGCTGGGTTGGGATACCGAGAACAACTTGCGTATCGCCCATCCAGAAGGCGAAAGCAGCGTCAGGGCAGACGCCGTCTTGCTCGCGCTGGGCGGCGCCAGCTGGTCGCGACTGGGCTCGGACGGTGCCTGGCAACCCTGGCTGGAACAGCGCGGCGTTACCCTGGCCCCGCTGCAAGCCTCCAATTGCGGCTTCGAAGTGACGCAATGGAGCGACTTGTTGCGGAGCAAGTTCGCCGGTGCGCCGCTCAAAAATATCGGCATAGGCCTCCAAGGCCAGACAGCACGACTGGGCGAGTGTGTCGTCACTGAAACCGGTGTAGAAGGCAGCCTGATCTATGCGTTATCGGCGCAGATCCGCGAACAAATCAATCAGGATGGCGCATCGACGATCCTGATCGACCTGCTGCCGGGCAAGACCCTCAGTGCGATACAAAAATCATTGGCCAAGCCACGCGGTTCACGCTCGATGTCGAAGCATTTGCACAGTCAACTGGGCATCGATGGCGTTAAAGCCGCTTTGTTGCGTGAACTTGCGCCACGTGAGGCTTTCGACGATCCAGCGCTGCTGAGCCAGACCTTGAAAGCCCTGCCGCTACAGCTGGTCAAGACACGACCACTGGACGAAGCGATCAGCACGGCAGGCGGTGTAACCTTCGATGCCATGGACGAGCGCCTGATGCTCAAGCAACTGCCCGGCGTGTTCTGCGCCGGAGAAATGCTCGACTGGGAAGCGCCCACTGGTGGTTACCTGCTGACGGCCTGTTTCGCCAGCGGGCGGGCGGCGGGGCTTGGAGTGGTGCAATGGTTGCAGCAAACATCGGCCCTGTAGGAGCTGCCGAAGGCTGAGAATCCGGGTATTTCTGATTCACCGCAATTCGCTGCCTTCGGCAGCTCCTACAGAACGTTGGCGCCTTAAACAGGATGACCCCATGAACCTCGAAGAACTCACCCAACGCCTGCATCGCATCCGCGATCAAAACGACTGGCAGCAGTTTCATAGTCCTAAGAATCTGGCGATGGCGGCCAGTGTGGAAATGTCCGAGCTGGTCGAGATATTTCAATGGCTCACTGAAGATCAATCCCGTCAGCTACCGCCCGAAAAGCTGGCCCATGCCGGGCAGGAAGTGGGCGACATCATTCTGTATCTGCTGCTGATGTGCAGCGAGCTGGGGATCGATATGGACACCGTAGTACGCAGCAAACTGGCGGACAGTGAACGCAGGTTCGCCAAATGAGTGATCGTCATTTCGACCAGTTGGCCACGCGCTTCGCGGAAAAAATCTACGGCGGCGCCAAAGGTGCGATTCGTCTTGCGGTGTTGCAGGCTGACCTGACCGAAGCCTTGCCTGAGCGGCCTTTGCGGGTGCTGGATATCGGCGCAGGCCTGGGGCACATGTCGCTGTGGCTGGCCGAACGTGGCCATGATGTCACTCTGGCTGAACCGGCCGCCCCCATGCTTGACGGCGCTCGTCAGCGCTTCGCCGATGCCGGACAGACCGCGACCTTCATCCAGGCGCCCTGGCAGGACCTGCCGGAGCAACTGCATGAGCCTTATGATCTGGTGATCTGCCATGCCGTGCTGGAGTGGCTGGCAGAACCTCATACGATCCTGCCGGTGCTGCACAAACTGACCAAGGCCGATGGCTGGCTGTCCCTGGCGTTTTACAACCGCGATGCGCTGATCTACCGCAACTTGCTCAAAGGCCACTTCCGCAAGATGCGCAAAAACGACATGGCCGGGGAGAAGCAAAGCCTGACGCCTCAGGAACCACTGGATCCCCGGGAGCTGGCGGCGCAACTTGAGGGCTTGTGGCGGGTCGAAACCCAGAGTGGTGTCCGCGTGTTTCATGACTATATGCCGGTGGAATTCCAGGCCAAGGTCAAACTGGAAGATCTGCTGGAGATGGAGCTGGCCCATCGTCGGCATCCGGCCTACGCCGGGCTGGGACGCTACTTGCATTGGGTATGCCGGCCGATCTGACCGACTCAACGTTTACCTGCCCTCTAAAGCCATTGGCGGAGGTCATCATGCAACACCGCATCGCTGTGTTAATGCTCTGCCTGGGTCTGGCGGCCTGCCAGAGCGATAACCCCTATCAAGCCAGCTCCCGGCCGATACCGCCTGCCCCGCCCCAAGCGAATATGGGCATCGACATGAGCGCCTACCCCGCCGCGCCACGTGACTACGGCCGCTATCGCAACTGGAGCTGGCTCAATGGCCGACTGCCGAGCGGATCTGCCTGGGCTGATTCGGCACAGATCGCTGAAGCGGTCAGCAATGGTCTGGACCAACGCGGCCTGCGCCCTGCCCGCACTGCCCAGGCAGCCGATCTGGCCGTGGCCGCGGAGACCCGCCTGGAGACCCGGCTGCGCCAGGTCCGTGACGATTATTACGACCCGTATTACGGCGGCGCTGGCCTGGGCTATGGCCGGGGGCCTTACCACGATGGCTATCGCTACGGCGGTTATGCCACAGTACCCATCGTGCGGACTTATCAAGAGCAAGTGGTGGTAATCAACATCAGTCTGTTCGACGCCCGCAGCGGTCAGCCGGTGTGGAGCGCCAGCGCCGAGACCCGCAGCGACGGCGATCAATCCGCTCGCGCCAAAGCCCTGCGACAGGCTGTGCAAAAAGCGTTGGCCGCCTATCCTCCTTCCTGACATTTTCGGAGAACTGCCATGTTCCGCCGTCTTGCTGTGTTGTCCCTGTTGTTGATGCTCGGTGCTTGCCAGACCAGCCAGGTCAGCCGTGATTTCGATGCTCAACGCGACTTCGGCGGTTACCGCAGCTGGGCCTGGAAAGAACCGGGCATGCAATATCAGCCTGACGATCCGCGGATCAAGAGCGATCTCACCGAGCAACGCATCCGCCAGTCGGTGAGTGACCAACTGGACCAGCGTGGCCTGCGACACGCGCCAGCGGGAACCCGTGCCGATGTCAACGTGCAGGTCTGGCTCATCGTGGAAAACCGCCAGCAATTGGTCAGCACCAACTATGGCGGCGGTTGGAGTCCTTGGGGCGGATATGGCTACTGGGGCGGCCCGGTCAGCAGTGAAACCCGCAGCGTGGATTACAAGGTCACCACCTTGCAGATCGACCTGTTCGACGGCAAGGACGGCAAATTGATCTGGCGCGGCAGCACCGAGCAGATCCTCAGCCAGAGCAGCGCCAACCCCGCCGAGCGTGAAAACCTCATCCGCCAGACTGTGGCGAAAATCCTCGACCAGTATCCGCCGCGTTGAGTCGAGCCGCGATCCTGTTGGAGCCGGGCTTCCCCGCGATACAGGCGACGCGGTCCATCGGACAAACCGAGGCGACCTTATCGCGGGCAAGCCTCGCTCCCACAGAAGTCCGCCTAACCCCTGTTGGAGCCGGGCTTGCCCGCGATACTGGCGACGCGGTCCATCGGACAAGCCGAGGCGACCTTATAGAGGGCAAGCCGCGCTCCCACAGAAGTCCGCCTAACCCCTGTGGGAGCGGTGCTTGCACGCCATCCAGACAACGTGGTCTATCGGACAAACCGAGGCGACCTTATAGAGGGCAAGCCGCGCTCCCACAGAAGTCCGCCTAACCCCTGTGGGAGCGGTGCTTGCACGCCATCCAGACAACGCGGTCTATCGGACAAACCGAGGCGACCTTATAGAGGGCAAGCCGCGCTCCCACAGAAGTCCGCCTAACCCCTGTGGGAGCGGTGCTTGCCCGCGATACAGACAACGCGGTCTATCGGACAAACCGAGGCGAGCGTATCGGGGGCAAGTCGGATGCCGCCCACAGGCTCCGACAGAAAGGCGCACTCCCCCACCTTTGACTACACTCCCCTTCACTGAGGGTGAGTTAGCGGTGGTTGTGGCCAAAGGAGTGCTTGATGTCTCCCCTGAACAGGTATGTCTGCGATCGCGGACGGCAGTGCGGTGCCATTGGTTTGCTGGCGGCGATAACTCTGGCGTTGGCAGCGTTGTGCATGTTGGTGGTGGTCGACAGCGGACGCCTGTTTCTGGAAAAACGCTCACTGCAACGGGTCGCGGATGTCGCAGCGCTGGAGGCGGCCAGTCGCAAGGGTAATTGTCTCGTCGCCACCGGCGTCGACAAGCAGGCCACGACCTACGCCAGCCAAAGCGCGATACGCAACGGATTCACCGCAGGCACCGAGGGCCGCACCCTTGCCACCCATTGCGGCTCCCTTGCCCTTGACGCCAACAGTCGCAGAATCTTCACCGCAGACTCCAGCAAGACCGAGGCCATTCAAGTCACGGTCAGCCACAACGTGCCGCGCAGCATTGCGGCAGGTATTGGCGCGATGTTCGACACAACCCCGATCCCGGTAGACATCCAATTAAGCGCCACTGCCGTAGCCAAAGGTCCACCCCAGTTACCCCCACTGGCGCGTCTTACGATCAAGAGCACGCTTGCCAATATCGCGACCCAGGACGAGGCGAATTTGCTGAACCTGCTTTGGGGAGGGTTACTGGGCGGGACGCTGGACCTCTCGATTGCTGGCTGGAACGGCCTACTCAATACCGACCTCAATCTGCTCAGCTATCTTGACCAGCTGGCGATTGATGCCGGGATCAAGGCGGGCGACTACGCAACGCTGTTGAGCACCGACATCACCGTCAGGAAATTGCTGGAGACCAGCCTCAAGGTCCTCCCACAAAACGCCAGCGCTGCACAACTGGCAATCAACAACCTGCTCAAGGTCTCGGCAATACCGGCGGGCACCAGCATCAAATTGGCGGACCTGCTCAGGGTGCAGAACGGCACCAGCACTGCGGCTCTGGACCTGAACATGAACCTGTTCCAGCTGGTTGAAGGTTTCGTGCAGGTCGCCAATAGCGATAGCGCACTCTTCGCAAGCATTCCGATCAATGTGCCCAACGTCGCCACAGTGACGGCCAAAATCAAGGTGATCGAGCCGCCCCAATTGTCAGCCCTGGGCAACCCGAATCTGGCCACCACAAACCCGCAGGATCCGAACCAGATCTACGTCAGGACGGCCAGCATTCGCACCCTTTTGAGGATTGATCTGACAGGCGCCGTCAATTCACTGCTTCAGGGCGTCAGCACGGTACTGAGTGCACCACTCGGCCTGCTGGGGGCCGATATCAAAGTGGCGCCCAAGGGCTTGAATGTCGACTTGAGCCTGGAGGTGGCGACCGCCGACAGCCATGTGGTTCCTGGGTCCACCTGTGCAAGTGAAGAAACCAAAACCCTGAAGGTTGAAACCACCACGGCCGCCGTCAAAGTAAAACTGGGCCAACTCACCCCCGCCAGCGCCAGCGCCTGGAACTCGCCGTCGACAAATGTGGTGATGGGCGAACTGCCGTTGCTGGATATTGGCACCGTCACTTGCGTGCCCCTGGTTGGCTGCCAACCCCGGGTACCTTATGGCGGTGGCGGTCTGGGACTGTACATCGGTGGCAGTAACGCTACTGATGGCAGCATTGCATTCGACAAACAACCTTATACCTATCTCCAGCCGCCAGGGATCGACCTACCGCCAACCCCCTTTCACAGCTTCGACAGCAGCAATGTTGTCGGGAGCCTGGGAAATACCCTGAGCGCAATCAAGGTCGTGAATCACCCTGCGGTCACGCCCGGATTGTTGAGTAGCGTGCTGGGCCTGATCAGCTCCACGCTCAACGGCGTGACGAGTGTGCTGGTCAATGTGGTTGGCGGCATCCTCAGCAGTTTGCTGGATCCACTGCTCAACACCGTCCTTAAGAGCCTGGGGATCAACCTTGCCGAAGTCAGCGTGGGTGCCAATCTCACCTGCAATCCAATCCCTGATGCGCCAGTGGCTGAACTGGTTGTCTAACACCCGATCGGTAACGTGATCACAAACCGGGCACCATCATCGACATTGCTGACGCTCAGTTGCCCGCCCATCTGGTCAACGATGCCATAGCTCACCGACAAACCCAGGCCGGTCCCGACGCCGATTTCCTTGGTGGTGAAGAAGGGTTCGAAGATGCGCTCCAGCAGACGCGGATCAATGCCGCCGCCGTTATCTTGCACGGTCAAAATGACATGCCGCTCATCCTGCTCGGCGGTGAGGCTGATCCAGGGTTGCAGCTCGAGATCCTTCTCCTTGCGTGACAACAGCGCGTCCCTGGCATTGACCATCAGGTTGATCAGCACTTGCTCCAGTTGATCGACGTGGCCCATGACTTGCCCGGTGATGCTCGCCTCGCCCGCGCGGATGTCCACGCCCTTGCCTTTCATACCTTCGCTGAGCATCGACAAGGTGCCTTCCACCGCCTGCATTGGGTCAAACAAGCGCTCCTCGGCCTCGGACCTGCGACCGAAAACACGCATGTGGTCCACGGTTCTGGCGGCTCGCTGGACCTGCGTGTCGATGCGCTTGAGTTTCTCAGTGAGGTATTCGATATCCACCTCGCCGTTGCCCAGGCGCTTGAGCACGTTGACCACCGCCATGCGCATGACGTTGAGCGGCTGATTGATCTCATGGGCCAGGCCCGTCGCCATTTCCCCGAGGGTGGCCATTTTCGCGCTCTGGTTAAGCTGCATGCGCGAGCGGCGCACATCAGTGTTGTCGCGGCCCACCGCCTGAACTTCAACCAACTTGCCCTGCTCGTTGAACACGCCACGGTCTGCCCAGACCCACCAGGCGAATTCACGGCCCGGCAGTTCCAGGCAGATTTCCGCGTTGCTCATGGGCGCTTCAGGAGTCAGCGCGCCGATGCGCTGCACAAACGCTTCGCGCTGGTCCTCGGACATCCAGTCCCCCAGATTCACACCCACTAACTGCTCGGGCGTGCACTCCATATAGCTGGCAAGCGGCCGATTGCCGAAGCTCAGGATCAGGTCTGGTGTGTAGCGACAGATCATCGCTGGCGAATCCTCCACCAGAATCCGGTAACGCTCCTCGCTTTCACGCACCCGCTCGGTGGCGAGGGTCGCGTCCGTCACGTCCAGCCACAACCCCACCGCTTCCAGCGGTATGCCCAGATCGTCACGTAACAGCTTGGCCTCATCGAGCAACCAGTGATAAACCCCGCCTTTGTCGCGCAGGCGATAACGGCGACTGACGACACCTTCGCGCAGTAAATGTCGGGTGCGTTCGAACCAGATCTCGCGATCATCCGGGTGAATGTATTCGCTGAGCTTACCGCCGACACAGTCCTCAAGAGTCCAGCCCAGCAGCGGCCGCAAACTGTCGCTGAAGAAAGTCGGTTCCAGATTGCCCTGATCGTAGCGCTGCACATAAATCACCGCCGGGGAGCTGGCGATCAGGTTATCCAGACGCGCGTGGGCGACGGCGGCTTCGGTTTCCTGGTTCTTGATATCACTGACATCCAGCATGAAGCCCAACACCCGGCGCGTCTGACCTGCGCCTAATGTTTGGCCCTGAATCCGGAACCAGACGGTTTCCTGCGCCGCATCGGGTTGCAGCAGGCGCACGCAAAACAGCATCGCGGTATCCGTGTCGCGCAACTGCGCCAGACGGCTGGACAGCTCCTGCCGGTCTGCCGGATGGATCAGGGTCAGCCAGTCCAGCCTCGGCATGCATTCTCTGGCCTGAAGAGTGCGCGCCAGTTGCGGGGCCAGGAGCATTTCATCGCTGGCTGGCAGAAACTCCCACCAGCCGGTGCCGAGCAAATCCTGCAGCACCGACAGTCGTTCAACATGGTGCCGATTGCTTTGATCCGAGAGCCTGAACAACACCGGCCCGGCCAACGCCGAACTGAGATTGAGCCACTCGCGCTCGCTCAGATCCGGCGCCTGTTGCCAGGCTCGATAGAAACCGAATAACAGCCACGCTTTGGGCACCCCGTCGCGACTGTGTGGCAGGGCAAAGCCATCGGCATTGCCGAACGGACCTTGCAAGGCAACCAGCTCCTCACTGGAAGTGAATTCCAGTTGATGCGCGATACTGGCGTCGAGCCGATCGAGACCCGTGCCCAGCCGCTGGCCGGTCTGCCACAGTTCCGGGGCAGTGTGGGCGCTGTAACGAGCGTAAACGCGCCAGCCCGCCCCGCTGCTGTCCGGCAAGGCCAGCGCCAGACACGGCACGTGCCACAGTTGCGCCAGTTCCTGAAGCTGCTCGACCACCACTTCCAGCAGACGATCAGCGCTGCAGACGCGAATCCTTTCGGCAATCTGTCCGGCCATCCGCAAGCACTGCTGCCGGGTACGCGCCGCGCTGGCTTCCTCCATCAGGTCGCTGATGTCGAGCAACTGCAACAGCCAGTTTTCGCCCCGGGCCTGCACCCAGCCACGGGCATGCAGGGTATGAGCTTCCCCGGCATTGAAGTCGAGATCCAGCATGTGGCCTTGCCAGTCTTGCGGCTCGCCCTCAACAACCAACGCGCTATTGGGCAGCAACAGGCTGATCAATCGCTGATTGCTGACATTGGCCTCGATCAGCCCCAGACGCAGCAGCAGCGAAGGGCTGATATTCAGCACTCGGCCCTCTTCGCTCAACAGCAGATACCAATCGGCACCGATGGGCTCATGTTCCACTGCGGACTTGGGCGCCACGGGAGCCGCGGGTGCTTCAGTGCGGCCCAGCCATCGACTCAGACGGGTTTTATCAAGGGACAAGTTGCAGGCTCGCTTCAGCAGAAAGGTAGGTCGGCAGGCGAGGGATCTCGCCGACGACGGGCAGGCTCAGTACAGGCAGGATTTGGTGCAGGTTTTCCTTCGGGTAGGCAATGCTCGCCTTGAGCACGCCAGCGGTGTAGGTCACGTAGGTGTACTGCTTGACGTCCTGAGCCAGGGTTGCAGGCATCCAGTCCAGCTGTTGGCTCAGCACGCCTTGAGCCTGGCTGACGATCAGGCTGCTGTAGTTATTGATGGTGGGGCTCAAAGCCACACTGCGTCGCACCGCTTCACTGGTCGCGGCATTAAAAGACTGCATCATCAGCAACGGCAGGCTATAACTGACCAGTGCATAGAAAACGCCAAAAAAGATAACAAAGACCGCCGCAAACTCAATGGCTGCAGCACCCTTTTGTTTCCGGCCACCTGGAGTTCGCTTAGTGTTGTGCATGTCGACGTCAACCCTGACAGTGCTTCCTTAAACAGCATAGATACATTACGCAAGACAGGATGTTTTTTAAACATGGAATTAATCACCTTGATAGCCTGGCTGGCAATATGCGCGATTCAAGATGCCCGCCAGCGACAGATTTCCAACGTATTAACCATCGGCGTCATAGTATTGGCGTTGATGTACTTATTGATAACGGGAGAAACCTGGCTGGGTGCTGCTGCCTCAGAAGGCGCAGTGGCGTTACTACTTTCTTTACTGCTGACCCTGCCGGGCTATCTGCTTGGCAAGCTGGGCGCCGCGGACCTCAAGCTACTGGCGGCGCTGGCGCTGGCGACCGACCGTCTATTTTTACTGGGGACGTTTATCGGGGCAGGCCTGACACTGCTGGTATGGGTTTATCTCCGTCAAAAAACCTTCACCCTTGAAAATCAAGAACTTGCCGCTCCCAACATCCACTCGAATACAAAAATGTCAGACAAGCATCCATTTGCACCTTTTCTGTTGGCCGGCTTTCTAATGACTCTACTGGCTTTTCACCCGTCTTAAACTACGGTTAATACTATGTACATAGTGAGAAAGTAGAGCTAGGTTAATAGTTGAGTCATGCAGAAATCGCCTCTACGAACTGTCGTATGGATGAGGTGAATACAATTAAAGTCAGTGTATCTCGCAAGAAGGGAGTTCCGCGTGATCAAGCAGTCGGCTATTAAAGTACTCGTGGTTGATGACCAACCCATGATTGTTGAAGAACTCGCTGAGTTTCTAGAGAGCAGCGGTTATCAGTGTGTGCCCTGCTATTCCAGCAAAGACGCACTCGAACAGTTTCGGACTGATCCGGACATCGGAATCGTGCTGTGTGACCTGGACATGCCGGAGCTCAACGGCATCGAACTGGTCGAGGCGATGAAGCAGATGGCCGGTAAACGCCGACTGTTCGAGGCGATCATGTTGACCGGCCGCGCCGAGAAGCAGGACGTGATCAAGGCGTTGCGTGCCGGCGTTGCCGATTACTACCAGAAACCGGTCAACCTTGAAGACGTGCTCGAAGGCATTCAGCGCCAGGAAGTGGCACTGCAGGAACGCCAGAAGAACTATCAGCAATTGGGCAATCTCAACGAAAAGCTGCAATTTCTCGCAGCGTCCATTGATGACCTTTATCAGGATCTGGATCGCGTGCAACGTGCGCCGCTGCTGGATTCAGCCGAGGGCGGGAGCCTCGATGCCGGTCTGGACACATCCGCACTGTTCGCCCCGCTCTCGCCACGTCAGCAGGATGTGGCTCGACTGGTCGCCAAAGGCCAGACCAACTATCAGATTGGCTGCGAACTGGGCATTACCGAAAACACGGTCAAGCTCTACGTATCGCAAGTCTTGCGCCTGACCCATATGCATAACCGCACGCAACTGGCTCTGGCGCTGTCGCCGACACGGCAGCGGGTGGGGGCTAATTAGCGGGTATGCCTGACGCCTGTAAATACAGCATTTGTGGGAGCGGTGCTTGCCCGCGATAAGGCTGGACGCGGTTTACTTTAAATCGCGGCGTCCCTATCGCGGGCAAGCACCGCTCCCACATGTGAATAAGCCCGCATCTTCAAACGTCATTTATCCGAAATCTTCCCGCCTTTGTCCTGATCAAAAAACTCCGGAATCTCGTGGCTGTAGCTGTTCAACCATCGCTGCAAACTGAGGTCGCGCTCTGCCGGAGTGGCGGTTTGCGGGATTGGCGATGCGGCCTTGGCGCTGGGTTGTAACTGCAACCAGGTTTCGGTCTGCTGCTGTTGCTTCGAGGAGGGCCCAGGGTCGATCGCCCAGGCGTTTGCGGCCAGGCCGAGCAAGGTAATGCAGACGATTTCACGCTTCATGTCGGGCTCCTGTCATCGCTGTGCGACGGCTGTTTCAGCTGCTGTGCCCTGGCCTGGGCTTCGCCGACTTGCGACGGCGAAAGCCCCGCCCGGGTGACCAGTTGTGCCGCCTGCTTCCAGTTGTCCTGATAGATCAGCAAGGTCACCAGATTCATCGCCGCCAGCGGGTCGGACTGTTTGAGTTCCATGGCGGTCAGAAACTGGAATCGGGCCTGATCGAGCTTCAGTTGATTGAGGTAAACCACCCCCAGATCATTGCGGATTTTTTCGTCGGTCGGCGCCAGTTTGACCGCTGCCAGCAGATGCTCCTGCGCCTTGGCATGGTCACCCCGAGCGGCTGCCAATTGCCCCAGACCATGTTCGCCTTCGGCAGCGCGGCAAGTACCAAGCAGACTGCGATACAAAGGCTCGGCCTCGTTACTGCCCAACAGACGCAAGACCCGAGCCTTGCGTAAACGCACCTCGCCCAGGCTGTCCGGCAAGCTTTCGAGGTGAGCCAGGCTGGCGTGCAGGCGGCCTTCGTCGGCCATGTCCTGAGCCAGATTCAGCGACAGCTGCTGGTCGGAGTCAGGCTTGGGGCATACGCCGGTGTTCAACGGCAATAACCACGGCGCACTGCCATCGCTGGCGCATCCGGTCAGCAGTGCAAGGGCCAGTGCAGCGATGAGGGTTTTCATTGTTTTATCCTTCCAAAACCTTGAATGGCAAATCCATTCCCTGTGGGAGCGGTGCTTGCCCGCGATAAGGTTGGATGCGATTCACTTTAGATCGCGTGGACCTTATCGCGGGCAAGCACCGCTCCCACAGGAAATACACCTGTGTCGACCTCACGACCCCAACGCCCGGCTGATCGCGGTAAAACCAGGCCCCGCCAGCACAATCAGCAACGCCGGAAACAGAAACACCATCATCACCACCGACATCTTCGCCGACAGCTTGGAGATGTATTCCTGCAAGCGCGTCAGGCGACGGTCGTCGATCAGTTGCTTGAGCGACAGCAAGGATTTCATCGCGCCCCCGCCCTGATGGATCAGTTGGTTGAGGATCACGCAGGTATCGCTGAATTCGTCCACTGACAACATCACAGCGGTCTTGCCCAACTCTTCCCCCAGTTCAAGCCCGGAATCGACCCGCGTCAGAATCAGATTGAGTTCCGAGGAGAGCACCGGCAGCAATTCCTTGCCCTCGTTGCTGAGCACGCGTAATGACTGCTCCACGGCCAGCCCGGACTCAAAGAGGATGCGCAGCAACGGGATGAAGGTGGAGATTTCCACCGCGATCTGCTTCTGCCGACGCTGGGCGGTGATGGCCAGCAGTCGCTTGGGCAACAGGTAGCCCAGACCCAAGGCGAACAATGGGGTAACCAGCGGATGCTCGACATCCGGGAAAAACAATAGCTGCGCAAGGATCGTTATCCCCAGTGCCGCCGCGGGCACTCCAATCTGGCACGCGGCATACAACGAGCGCTTGCTTGCCCGACGCCAGCCGATGCGGTTGAGCAACACCTGAGTCTCGTTATCCAGGCTGACCGTACGCTGCCCCAACGGTGTGTCGCCCAGCAAGCGCAGCCAACTGCCGATGCGGCTTTCGCGAACCATATGCCCTTGCAGACGCTGCACCACCTGACGCTCGTTGCGGCGCTGCCTTGCCAGATTGGCAAGTAGCAGAACGGCAGCCGCGACCAGCATCAACGCACTCAGGATCAAGGCCATCTCAAATGCTCCGCAACATGCGCCACAGCGCGAGGCAACCCAGCAGCTGCATGGTGAAGGCCACCATCAGCATCATCTGGCCGCTGTCGTCGTGCCACATATGCATCAGATAATTCGGGTTTGTCAGCAGAAAGTAGCCGGCCATGCCCACTGGCAACAGCGCCAGCACCACGGCGGTCATGCGGGTCTCGCCGGTCATGGCCTTAAGTTGACGCACGGCCTGCTCGCGCTCACGGATCAGCCGAATCAGGTTTTCCAGCAGTTCGCTGGCATTGCCGCCGTAGCGGTGATTGACCTTCAGACCCATGGCAAACAGGCGAAACTCGTCGCGCTCATAAAGCTCGGCAAAATCCCGGGTCGCCTCCGGCAGACTCACGCCCAGCTGCACATTGCGCTGGATACGGCTCATGCCGCCCTTTAGGGGTTGGTTGGCGGCCTCGATTCCGTTCAGGACAGCATCGGACAAGGTGCGCCCGGATTTGAGGCTGCGCACCGTGTGATCCAGCATCTGCGGCAGTTGTTCGATCATTCGCGCCACCCGCTTGCGGTAGCGCCAACTGATGAACATGCGCAGTGCCAGCGGCGGCCCCAAAACCCCAAGCAGAATCCCGGGCACGCTGTCCGTCAACAGGCCGATCACGATAAATAGCGCCCAGATCAATACCCCGATAGACAAGCCTTTGGTGGGCAAATTGAGGCCAGCGCGCAAGAACGCCCGATTCACGCGCTCCCAGCCAGGCTTACGCGTCTCCACGTCCGGCTGCCCCTCGGCCAGGCGCAGCATGATTTTTTCGCTGGCACTGCGGTTCAGAGCAAGCCGAAACAGATAGATCGCCGCCCCGAGAAACAGAAGGAAAACCAGACCCAACAACAATCCCGCGTTCATGGCGCTCTCCCTGGCTCAGTAGTGGGCACGCAGCTTGTCGCCAGCCGGGTTGACCGCTTCACGCAGGAAGCCGTAACCGCTGCGTCGATCGAGACGGAACAGGGTGTTGGTGACATACACGTCGTCACGTATACCCACTACTTCCACCACCTCACTGACACAGCGCCGACCGTCCGGCAGACGTGTCAGCTGAATCACCACATCCAGCGCCGCGCAGATCATCTGCCTCAAGGTTTTCTCGGCAATCGGACGACCCGTCAAGCCCACCAGCGTCTCCAGACGCAGCAAGGCATCCTGGGCATTGTTGGCGTGCACCGTACTCATGGAACCGTCGTGGCCGGTGTTCATGGCGGTCAGAACATCGAGGACTTCCACGCCCCTGATTTCGCCCAGGATGATCCGGTCCGGGCGCATCCGCAGGGCGTTGCGAATCAGATCGCTGGCCCGGACTTCGCCATGCCCTTCAGCGTTGGGCGGTCGAGTTTCCAGACGCACCACATGGGGATGGCTCAGTTGGAGTTCGGCTACGTCTTCGATGGTGACCAGTCGTTGGTGCGGGCTGATCAACTGGCTCAGCACGTTGAGCAGAGTGGTTTTACCCGTGCCGGTGCCGCCGCTGACCAGGATGTTGCAGCGCTTGCCCACTGCCTCTTCGAAGAAATCGAAAATCGATTGATCGATGGTCTGCATCGCCACCAGGTCAGCGCTTTTAAGCATGTCCTTGCGGAATTTGCGGATTGAAAGACAGGGCCCGTCAAGCGCAATGGGCGGGATGATCGCGTTGACCCGGCTGCCGTCGGGCAGGCGCGCATCGACCATGGGCGAAGACTCATCCAGCCGCCGCCCGAGTGGCGCAAGAATGCGCTGCATCACCCGCTCGACATGATGCGAATCGATGAAACGCAAATCCGTGTGGTGCAGCACGCCATCGCGCTCGACGAAGACTTTGTTCGGGCCATTGACCAGAATTTCCGTCACTGAGCTGTCGCGCAGCAGCACTTCCAATGGCCCGAAACCGGTCAGTTCATCCACCAACTCCTCGGCCAGACGCTCCATTTCATAGCGGGAAATCGCCAGGCGCAGCCGGCCGATATACTCGGCGACTTTATCGGTGACGAATTGCGCGAGAACTTGCCGCGCGCCTTCCAGCAGGTTGCGGCCACTGTCTTCGATGGCATCGATTATGTAGCGATGCAGCACCAGTTTCAGCCCTTGGGGATCGCTGCCATCAGGCTGGTTGCGGGAGGCAACACCAAACAGTTTCTCCGGCATTATCTGCTCCCTCGTAGCCGACTGAACCAGCTCTCACTGGGTTTTTCCGCCCCGGCAGAATGCCGCGCCAGGTTCTCGCCGAGATTGCGCAGCCCGGAGCACAGCGACTCACGGGGCGACAGTTCGAACAGTGGCACGCCCTGATTTTTGGCATTCAGGCGCAGCTCCGGGCTGAAGGGCAGCACCGCCCGTGCCGACATATCGAAAGTCTTTTCCAGGGTTTCGGAATTAGGCGCGACGCTCTTGAGGTAGCGGTCGATGAGAAGTCCCGCGTGCTGCAGTTTCATGCCCTTGCTGCGCCACAGATTCAGCGTCGCCAGATTGCGTCGGCACTCCAGTACGCTCTGGTCGGTGTACCACAGCAGTTGATCGCAATGGCTGACCAGCGTACGCAGGGCCTCGCTGTCCGGCTGCCCCACCAGATTGACCACCACATGCTGGAAGTGCTGACGCAACGCGCTGAGCAACATGTACAGCTCAGCCGCGCTGGACTGCTCCAGCCGGTCGTCCGCCTCGGTATATGCCAGGATGCGCAGGCCCCCGGCGTGGGTGGTGAATGCGCTGTCGATGAGGGTCGCATCGAGCCTGCGCAAATGGCGCAATGCATCGCCGAAACTGAATGACGATTCCAGGCCCAGCAAGGACAGGCTGTCACCCCGAGGCAAGCCCAGATCCAGCAACAACGTGCGCTGCCCGCTCTTCTGCACCACCAGCGCCAGATGGCTGGAAATCAATGCGCCGTCGCCGTCACATTGCGCGCCGTAGAGCATCGACAGCCCGCCGATATTCGGGTTTTGCGCCACTGGCGGCAGGCGTTTGGTCAAGCGCCGCACCAAGCCCGCCACTTCGCTGGAACGCGAACCGTAGGCGACGAAATCCCGGGCACCGGCACGCATGGCGTTGAGCACCAACTGGTTATCCATGCCGTCCCCGAGGGCGACGATGGCGAGCATCGGTTTGGCTTCCAGCGCACCTTCGATCAGCGCGCTCTGCGCCATCAAATGCTCACGATCCAGGCCGATGAAGACCACGCTGGCGAAGGTCACGTCCACCAACGCCAGCAAATCATCAAGGCTGCCAGAGCCGGCGCTGACCACTTGTCCCAAGGGGGCCAGCGCACCCTGCAGCCATTCCAGGTCGGTGGGGGTTCGGGTGATTGCCAGAAACGTCTGGCTCAGGCTCTGGCTCATTGCGACAACCCGCTGCGCTTGTCGAAATTGCCGTTTTCCAGAAAGTACATCCGCAGGAAACTCGGGTCGTAGTTACGCAGTTGCTCGCCTGGCAAGGCAGGCAATTGGGCATTGACCGCCAGTGGCTGGACCAGGTGCGGAGTGACGATCATCAGCAGTTCGCTTTCCTCGCGGTCGATGGTGGAATTGCGAAACAGCGCGCCCAGCACCGGGATGTCACCCAGCCCCGGAAACTTATCCACAGAGGAAGAATTGCGGGTCCGGATCAGGCCGCTGACCACAAAGCTCTCGCCGTCAGCCAGGGAGATGCTGGTGTCGGTGCGCCGCACGTTGAGGGCGGGCACCGTGGTCCCGGCGATCGTAACGCCAGCGCTGTAGTCCAGCTCGCTGACTTCCGGGGCAACCTTGAGCAGGATGCGATCACGGCCCACCACCGTAGGTGTTACGGTCAAGCGCACGCCGAACTCTTTGTACTCGATGGAAATACCATTGCCTTCGCCATTGGGCACCGGCACTGGAAATTCGCCTCCGGCCAGGAAACTCGCGCTCTGGCCATTCAACGCCACCAGACTTGGACGCGCCAGGGTGTACGCAAAACCACTGCTTTCCATGGCATTGAGCATGCCCAGCACTTTGCTGCTGCCGCCGCCCCAGACGATATTGAAGCTGTCATTGTTCAACGGGATCACGGGTTTGGCGGGGTAAATCCGGCCGATGCTGCCCGCGGTGGCATCTGTCACTGAGGGCACGATGCCTGGCGTGACGCCCAAACCAGGCACAGTCCCTGGTCCGCCAAACAGAAAGTTGTTCGAGCCCTTGCCGAAGATCGACGTGCTGGCTTCCTTGAGCTTGGTGCGGTTGACTTCGACGAAGCGAATATCGGTTTGAACCTGGCTGGGCAACACTTCCCCGCCCGCCAACATGACCTTCTCAGACATCGACGCCGAGGCCCGGCCACGGACGAACACCATGCTTTGCCGAGGTGAGGGCGAACACGCGGTCCAGACCATCAGGCTAGTGGTGCCAGGCCCGACGCCGGTCAGCAGAAACCCGTCATTACCGCTGACAAGCACGTCGGCGATTTTCGGGTCACCCACTGCCACCCGGGTGATCGCCACTGACGAGCGAATGTCCTGCTGCAAGCCTTGATCGACTTCCATGACCCCCGGCAATGCAGCCAGCGCCGCGCAGTTACTGGCTGCGGCCGAGGCAAACTCGACGCTACCTATTGTCAGAACAAGCGCCCAGAAAACAGGTTTCAGAATCGGCACGTAAGTACTGCTCATGCACTGCATCCTTGCTCAAATCAGGGGGTTTGCTGCGTAACCTGCTGCGTAGCCTGCTGTGAAATTTGCGCCCCGCGAATCACCTCCACCGGGCGCGGTCCGCGAGGTGCTTGCGGGTTGCTTTGCGTGCGCGGCGGAGCACCGAGGCTCAATTGGGAAAATTGCAGAAGATCGCGGCGGGTGGTGTCCAGGCGCACAGCGATAGCCTCGCCTTTGCCGGTGTTTTCGCTGGCCCAGTACTGCTCGAGATTTTTTTCCTCGGCACTGCGCACCGCCAGGCGCAACACGCCGCTCTGGGTAGCCAGCATCAGTCGGCTCAGCAACACTTGCGGCACCGCCACCACCACGGTGCGTGCCGTCGCGCGGCGCTGCTCCTGGGCCAGACGCTGCTCAGCGGTCAGGTTCTGTGCCGCTTTACCATCCAGGGTCGGGCCGAGCATGTCGCCAACACTCAGCACCCGTAGGGCGGGCACTGCTGTCTGGCTGGAGCGGTCGGCATTCAAGGCGTCCTGCGGCAGGTAGAGCAGCACGTCGACGTAATCGCCAGGGCTGAGCTGGCCAGCCGCGCCGATCACTTCATCGACGCTAAGGGCCAATGCCCGCTCATTGGGGCGAATCATCCGTGCCAGCGCGCCGCCGGACTCGAAGCTGCTTTCGCTAAGCCAACTGCCGGCATGCAACGTCTGCCAAGTGCTGCGGCCTACTACATCATCAATCGCGCTGAAGCTGCCCGCCGGAGCAACTTTGAGGCGTTCGACTACCAGATCCTCGGCCTTGAGCGCCACATAGGGCGGTATGTCGTGCAAGACGATCACCACCGGTTTGCGCAGAGGATCTTCGGCTGGCGGCGGTGTTACGGCTGGCGCAATTGGCGCTTGTGAAATAGGCGCTGGCACTGCTGCAGACGCAGGTGCTGGCTGCCGAGTGACAGCCAAACCCCAGTAGCCCGCGACCACCGCGCCAAGTAAAAAAAACACCGCCAGAACCATGGTTAGACGACTGCTCATAAACGCCCCCACTTCACCATTGCGCTACAACTCCAAGCCCAAAGAAAACTTCGCAATCAGGTAGTTATGAACATCTATCGACACGTTATTGAAGGTAGCGTAGCTCTCGAAAAGCGCCATCGTCCTACGACAATTTCATGCAGGGATTGTGTCGGCCGAAGTGGAAACAGCGATATATAACTTTGCGGTTAATACTTAGATACTGTTGTGGGTTTTGGTGAGTGGCGCAATGCTGTCAGGGCGATGGATTGTTTATGCACGACCTGCATTACCCGCGTCACAAGGCGCCAGGAGAAGTCAGATGTTCCTCACCAAAATCAATGCGGGCGCCAAGCGCCTGATTAAAAATAAAGACGGTGCTTCGGCGATTGAGTACGTGATTATTGCGGCCATGGTTGCAATCGTGGCGGCCGCCTTCATCGAGCCGATCGGTGATGCTGTGAAGGCCAAATTCGACCTGATCACAGAAAAGCTTGATGGAACCAAGCCCACCTGAAGCTTGAATTCACTCTCTTTATACGGACCTTGCGACAACTACACGGATGCCTCTGATGGCCAGCCCTACCCGCCAGCAACTGTTGTTAGTGGATGACGATGATGACGCCAACGAAGAGCTGGCGGAATTACTGGAAGGCGAAGGCTTTAGTTGTTTTACGGCGCCCTCGGTCCAACGGGCGCTGGAGTTATTGACCCAGTATCCGGACATTGCGCTGGTGATTACCGACCTGCGCATGCCGGAACAAAGTGGGTTATCTCTTATCAAACGGCTGCGCGAGCATACTTCGCGGGAGCAACTTCCGGTGATCGTTACTTCAGGCCATGCAGACATGGATGACGTCACCGATCTATTACGCCTGCAAGTACTGGATCTGTTTCGTAAACCGATCTATCACGTGCGCCTGCTGGAAACCCTCAATACCCTCTTCCCGATGCCGTTGGTTTATTTGACCGGACGGTAAATCCGTCTGGCTAATCTGGCCCCTGTAGGAGCGAGCTTGCTCGCGATTGCGGATGTTCAGTCGAAAAATTATCGTCTGATCTGACGCAATCGCGGGCAAGCGCGCTCCTACAATGATCTTTGTCATCCTCAGGTTCTGCGCTGTTTGCTCACAACTGATAACTAAAACTCAGCGTATACCGCGGCTTGCGGTTGAGGCTGTCCAGGCCTTTGTCGGACATAGGTTTGGCGGCTTCCAGGGCGATGTTGTAATAGCGGGCATCGCCGAACCGCAGTCCGGTGGCAAAAGACGACAGCTTTGAATCCTCGACCGGCAACTCATTGAACCAGGTCCGTGCCGCATCCAGCACCACGTAGGGTTGCAGCACTTTCACCCAGGTACCGTCGCGGTTGAAGCTGTAGTTGACCTCATACGCCACGCCCCAGCCCTTATCGCCCGACGCCTGATCGGTCGGGTAGCCACGGGCGAAATTCTGCCCGCCAAACTGTGCTCGTTCACTGTCGGGCAAACTGTCATCGCTCCAGTACAGCGCCGCGGATAACACACCCTGCCAGCGCTCGAAGAACTTGTCGCTCTGCACCCCGGAGAGACGCGCCCGGAAGAAATCCAGGTCATACAGCTCATCGTCGGTTTTCGCTCCCAGGCCATCGATCCCCTGATACACACCGGCACTGAGGATACGTAACTGCGTCGCCGTGGATTTGCGCCAGTCGCCCTCAAAAGCCAGGGCGCGAATATCCGTCTGGTTTTCGATGCTGAGGGGAAAACCGACCACCTGAAAACGGGTCTTGTCATTGACCGCATACAGTCGCGCCCCCGCGCTGAGCCACTCGTCCTGAGCAGCAATCAACGGATGGCTGAAGCCTACGGACAGGCGATCATTCTCCCGATGCTGCTTGAGCTGGATGCCATTCTCCAGGTTGATCCGGGTGCTCGGATCACTGCGATAGCGTGCCCCCCAGACATTCAACTGTGTGCCTTCGGCGTTCAGGTACTGGCTGTAATCCAGACGGTAGTAATGTTCTTTGTCATCGCCAGGAGGGAACAGGCCACTCAAGGTCAATTGCTCAGCCATGGCAGTCTGGGCATTGCTGCTGAGGCCGAGCAACGCCTGGGTGCCGTCGCGATTGTCTTGGGTAAGGCTCAGGCTACTGGTGAATGGCTTGCGCGTGGCCGAGGCGATCAGCGTGGTCGCGCCGTCAGTGGTGCCTGGTGGCGGCGCCTTGGCCTGCAAGGTCAAGCCGGGGACGCGGCTCATCAGCGCGGTATAGCGCTCGAACGTCTTGCGGGTCAGCGGCCGCTCCTGACGAATTTTGTCCACCAGCTTTTGCAGATAAGCCGAGACCCGACCCACATCACCTTCCAGCTGATAGTCGCGGATATAGCCTTCGACCAATACCACCCGCACCACACCTTGATCGAAGTTTTGAGGCGGCAAAAAAGCATAAGACAACAGATAGCCGTCGGCCTGATAGCGCTGGGTGATGCCCCGCGTCGCCTCTATCAGTTCGGCCAGTGTGACTTCACGGTCCAGCAGCGGTTGATAGGCTGCGCCGAGTTCTTCAAGTGGATAAACACTGCCACCTTCAATGCGGATTTTGCGCACCGCCACCATGGTATTCATCATCAGTGGCGTAGCGTCAGGCGATCCGGGTGCGGGCAGCTGTACTGAAGGGGTCACCGGACGATAGGCATCCGCGGGAAGGTTGGGAACCGGCAGATTGCGCTGGGCATCATTGCTATTGAGAAAGGCGGGGAAAGTCTCGGCATGAACCAGACAGGACGTCATGGACACACCCAGCACTACGGCGGGGAAACAGGCACGCATAAGGACACTCCATGGCCAGAACAGCAGCGGTATACGCCTATAAAAAAGACAGGGGATCATGTTGATTCCCCTGTCTGAAACAAGCGTAGGCGCTGTTGGAAAAGTCGCTACCCGTGCACTACTTACTTCCGGGAATTCAGCAAACCACCACCCAGACTTCCGCCTAATGCGCCTGTCACACCACCGAGCAAACCACCCACTGCCCCTGTTGTTGCGCCTGTGCCGGTTGCCCCGCCGTCAACCAGGCCGCCGACTTGCGTCACGGTTGCTCCCAGACTGTTGACGGTTGTGCCAAGCGCAGTACCAACAGGATTGTTGCTAACCGCTGCCACGTTATTGCCCAGACCGCTGACTGCACTGCCGACCTGAGCCACCAGGCCGTTGACCGGGGCACCGAGCCCGGTAGCGCCGCCGACCTGTTGCGTGATGCTGGCCACGCCCGATACCACCGGGGTGACTGCCGCACTGATATTGCTGGTCACCGCTGCTACTGGAGCTGCGACGGCGTTGTTGGCTACACCACTGCCGCCAAGCACCGTACCCAGTGAAGCGACAGTGGCCCCCACTGCACCGCCGCTTACACCTGTTGCGCTGAGCAGACCATTGCTGCTGCCCAGATTCAGGCCGTTGCCGACACCGGCCACCACCCCGCCAACACTCTCCACCAGGCCTGCGCCACCGACGCCAGGCAGGCTCACACCGCCGCCGACACCACCGCCCACTGAACCCGAACCTCCGCCGCTGACGGGAGCGCCAGCCAGGAAACCACCCGCCGCGCCGGCCACATTACCCAGCCCGCCAACCGTACCGCCCAGGCCACCGGCGAGTGGGTTGCTGCCTGCGGCACCGGCCAGTTTGCCGCCCACATTGTTCAGCGCGCCTTGAACGTTTTGCAGCAGGCCATCTACGGGTGCGCCCAGCCCGGTATCGGTGCCGACTTTATTGGTAGTGGACTCAAGCATCGCCACCACCGGGACCAGTCTGTCGCCCACCGATTGAGTCAGCGTGCCCAGCGGCCCGTTTGTAGTCGCGGCACTCAGGGTATCGCCGAGCATGGTCACCTTCTGACCTACGCCATCGACCAGGCCACCCGCACCACCGACAACTGTACCCACCAAAGGCACCTGCTCGATCTGTGAAGAGGCAGCAAATCGCGACACGCCACGTCCGAGAGACGAAACGCCGGTACCCAGATCGCCAGTCGCTTCGCCGACACTCGAAAGCGTGACACCCAGCGCATTGCTATCGCTGCCGAGCGTACCGAGGCCCGTGGTCACGCCGCTGCCGACGCTGTTGGTTGCGACGCCCAGGGATGAAATCAGCCCGCCAGCGCCTTCGGTGAGATCGGCATTGCCTGCAATCGGGATCATCGCCACCACGTCACCGACACCTATTACGGCGTCACCCAGCTGGCTCAACATATCGCCAGCGGCGCTTGCGGTTTCATTGAATGAAGTCACTGTGAAACCACCTCCGGTATCCGGATCGGTGCCACCTCCACCGCCGCCGCCAGTACCGCCACCGGTGCCTCCGCCTGTTCCGCCACCAGTTCCGCCGCCTGTTCCACCGCCGGTACCCGCAGTGCCATCGCCGCCGCCTATGGTGCCGCCAGTTCCATCCCCCGTGCCGCCACCGGTGCTGCCACCCGTTCCTGCGCCGGTACTGCCGCCAGCGCCGCTGCCATCGGCAGAACCGGTAGCGCCCGTTCCGTCAGTCCCAGCGGTTGCTGATGAGCTGTCTACATGACTCTTGGAGCCACCACCGCCACTGCTGCAACCGCTTAATCCGACAGCGAGAATAAGGGTCAACACAGCACCAGCTCTCAACAACGACTGAGTTTGAGTTTTCATGAGCGAATCCATCCACCATCTGTTGTTTTTCAGGCTCCCCGTTGTTGCCGGGAGACAACCCTGTCCATGGCTCAATAACAATCCTTGTTGGCCACGCGAACAACTTACAACTTGGTATTAACCGGATGGATAGAGGTAAATTAGCTTTAAACTAATATTATTAAAATCAATAGGTTAACTGATAAAGATTCGCTTTATTGGTTTATTACACCAAAGTTATATAGTCACAAGATACGACGCATCAAAATCCACAAAACCATCTGAATTAACACTATCTCTGTAGGAGCGCGCTTGCCCGCGATTGGGCCTACAAGCGACATATCTATCAACTGGACGGACGCTATCGCGGGCAAGCGCGCTCCTACAGATATCGGATGTATTAATCCACCACCTCAAAAACCACCCGCGCGGTCTGGCCGCTTTCGTCGAGGACGCTGAGTTCAACGCGACCCAATCGGCTCAAAGTCGGGTTGAAGGTTTCCTGACTCTGGGTGTCGGCCATGGGCACACCATCGATGAACCACCAACGCCGACCCGAGCCACCCAGCGCCGATAGCTTCAGGCGCAGCGCCTGACGGCTGCCCGTGGGCAGGCGCAGGTGATCGCCTTCGCGCACGCCAACAATCGATAAGGGCGTAGCAAGACTCAAGCCTTGGGGCGGGCAATCAGGATCAATCGGCGGCAAGCGCGCTTCCCGGCGTTCGCTACGCAACAGCCAGGGCTCCAATGGCGCGGGCCACAAGGCGATGTCCCGAGCCTGCGCACCAGGGCAATTGGAGGCCACCCGCAGACCATTTTCATTGACCCAGATTTTCTCCAGCAACCCCAAGCCCAACGGCTGATCCAGGGCCTGCAAAGTCGGCGGCGTGGTGCCGTCCAGCGTCCACGCAAACCGTTGCCGACGGCAGTTGGGATCGCTCTTGCTCATGGGCTGGCCCAGCGGCCAACAAATCGCTGCGACGCCCACGTTGCCCGGCACCGGCTGAATCGGCGCGGCAATGCCCCGCTGGCTGTCTCGGTTGGCCAACACATCGTGAACCTGCAGCATCAGCGGCGCGGCCGACGCAAGCCCGAACTGGCCCGGCACCGGCGTGCCATCCGGGCGACCGATCCATACGCCCACCAGAAAGCGCGGTCCGACACCTATCGCCCAGGCGTCGCGAAACCCATAGCTGGTACCGGTTTTCCAGGCCAGTTGCGGGCGCTGCACCAGCTCGGCGTGGGGGTCGAGATCGGGCCGGGACTGGCCGCTGAGGATCTTGCGAATGATCCACGCCGCGCCGGGTGACATCATCTGCCGGTCACGCAGCGGGGCATCCGGTTGCAAGCGAATGTCGGCACTGCGGCCGCCACGGGCAAAGGCGCTGTAACCGCCCACCAGTTCATCCAGGCGACTGCCGACGCCGCCCAGAATCATTGCCAGATTGGGTTCGGCCAACGGCGGCAATGTCAGCGGCACACCGCCATTGCGCAGTTCGGCGGCAAAGCGTTTCGGCCCATAGGCTTCCAGCAGTTGTACGGCAGGCAGATTGAGGGACATCGACAACGCTGAACTGGCCGCCACTGCACCGCTGAAACCTGCGGCAAAATTGCCCGGCCGATAGTCGCCATAACGACGGGGCACATCCTGCATCAGTGACTCGGAATGGATCAGCCCGGCATCCATCGACAACCCATAAAGAAACGGTTTGAGGGTCGAGCCCGGTGAGCGCAGCGCGCTGATCATATCCACGTGGCCGAAACGCTTGGCGTCATTGATATCAACCGACCCGACATAAGCGCGCACCGCCATGTTCTGCGCCTCGACCACCAGAATTGCGGCCGAAGTACGCTCCGGCAGGCGTGCCCGCCAACCCAGCAGCAAGTCTTCAAGGCGCCGCTGCAAACCGGCATCCAGCGTAGTGCGAATCAACGGTGGGCTGTCGGGCCGATTCAGGCGACGGGCCAGCAACGGTGCAAGGCTCGGTTCCTGACGCGGCGCCAGTAGCAACGGTTCTTCAAGGGCTTCATCGACGGCTGCTTGCGGCCAGACCTGAAACTCGGCCAGACGTCTGAGCACCTTGTCTCGGGCCGCTTGTGCACGTTGCGGATGACGATCAGGACGCAAGCGGCTCGGCGCCTGCGGCAAGACGGCCAGCAGCGCAGCTTCGGCACGGGTCAATTGCTGAGGTGACTTGCCCAGGTACGCCCAACTCGCCGCTGCCACGCCCTGCAATGTTCCGCCAAAGGGCGCGCGGTTAAGGTAAATGGCGAGAATTTCATCTTTGGACAGATGCCATTCCAGCTGCAAGGTCCGCCACAGCTGTCGGACTTTGCCGGGCAACGTTCGCGAATGCGGATCAAGCAGCCGCGCGACTTGCATCGACAAGGTACTGCCCCCGGAGACCACTCGCGCTCCGCTGAGGTTTTGCCAGCTCGCGCGTACCAGCGACAGAGGGTTTACGCCGGGATGGCTATAGAACCAGCGGTCTTCGTAGGTCAGCAGCGCCTCAATGTAATACGGCGAGACCTGCGCGCTGGACACCGGATAGCGCCACACGCCATTGGCATCGGCAAACCGCCACAACGGCGTGCCATCCTCGGCCAATACCACGCGGGCCAGATCGTCCTTGGGTAATGGCAGCGGCCAGAGGCGGTCGGCGAGCCAGAGCAGGGTGATGAGCGATAACAACGCTGCGGCAAACCAGCGGCCAATGCGGTAAAGCTTTTGTGGGAGCGAGCTTGCTCGCGAAGGGGCCGGTACATTCAAAGGAATTTCCGCAGCCGAGTCACCGCCTTCGCGAGCAAGCTCGGCTCCCACAGGTTCGTTGGCAGCAGTTATACGCTTGTAGATTCGTGACAATATTCCCGGTTTCAAGGCAAAACGCCTTTACACTCCACGGAACTCGCCGCACGAACCGATAGCCAAAGCGAACAGTTGCCTTTTTTCATGACCCTGATCAGGACGCACATATGCAGGTAGAAAGCTTTTTTGAATGGTTGGGCCAAGCGCTGGGCGCGGTGATTCGGTTCATCGTCGACAGCCTGGATTGGTTGTTCAATATCTTCGCGCATGCCGGCGGGAATTTCGTCGAGGGTCTGTCGCGCACGCTGGGCATGGACACCTCGCTGATCAGCATCGCAGCGCTGATCGTCGGCCTGCTGTTTTTGTACTCAGCCATCCGCGCCTTCATGCGTGCCTCGATCATCATGGGCATCATCTGGCTGATTCTGGGCTTGTGGCTGTTGAGCTGGATTATTCATTAGACGCAACGGCCCGTAACCGTAGGAGCGCGCTTGCCCGCGATGGCGGTGGGTCAGATCACAGATCAGTCGATTGATCTGACGCCATCGCGGGCAAGCGCGCTCCTACAGGGTTTGAATCATCTATTTACCCTTCACCACCATCTGCGCAGCCGCTTCACCCAGCGCCTGCCAGTTCGGCCGATACATCGACTCCACTTGCGGCGGCGGTACGCGATAGATCCCAGGCGTCACGGCGCGGGCCAGGTACAGCAAGTGGACTGTGTTGTAGCCATTCAGATCCAGCGCTGCCACGTAGCGATCACCACGATACTCCTGATGCTTGATCCCGGCGTTCTCCATGGAAACCCGCCACTCTTTGACTGAATCACTGGCGTCTTGCAGGCTCGCAGCGCTCTGAGCCAGGTTCTGGTTTTCCAGCTCCAGACCGGCTGGCAACAGATCCACCACCAAAGCATCCGGCACCCGCTGCTGGGCTTTGACTTCAATATGGACCAGCAACAACTGCCCGCTTTTCAGCGCACCGATCTGTGCCGGTTCGCCATCCAGGCTCAGGTACTCGCGACGGATGCTGAGGTTTTCGCCCCCGGCGGCTGGCGGCTGGGTCGGATAACCCGAGATCGTCAGTTGCTGATACAAGGTCTCGCCACCCTGGTTCTGCACCGTCAACGGCGACGCCAGCAGCGGGCCGTCGAGTTTGAGGCCCGGCTGCTCGTTGCTGATGTCACGACTTTGCGAACCGGCACTGAGGGTCGCCGCCCATTTACTTTCCGGTTTACCCAGCAAGCCACGGCCCGCCAGGAACAGCGCATTACGCTCCTGAGTGGACAGATAACGACTGGCTGCCACTTCATCCGCCAGGGTAAACAGGCGTTGATCGCGTTTGTCCGCCGCCAGGTTGTTTTCTTCCAGGAGTGACAGGATCAACGCCTGGTCGCGCAACGGACTGCCGTAATCGGCCAGCCATTCATTGCCTTTGCGACTGGCTGCCAATCCGGCCTGCATGGCCTGATCGGCTCTAGGCTTGTCACCCATTTTTTCCAGTGCAACTGACAGCTGCACCAATGGCAGGCCCGAACGGGCATCGGTACGACGATCAAACAGGCTGCGCAACGCACCCAGTGGCGCTTGTTGACTGCGAGACAGTACCAACCCGGCGTAAGCCTGGACCGCAAAGCGGGTGTGCTCGGCGTTCTGGCTGTAGCTGACTTCCACCAGATTGCGCTCTTGCAGGTATCGCAGCAGACGCTCGTTGGCTTTCTTCAGGGCATCCGGTGGTACGGCAAAGCCTTGGTCCCGAGCGCGCAACAGGAAGTCAGTAACGTAGGCGGTCAGCCAGTACTCTTCTTCGCCATCGGCATTCCACAGGCCGAAGCTGCCGTTGTGACGTTGCATGCCCAACAGGCGTTCGATACCCAGTTCAACCTTGCGCTTGCGCACGGCATCGGTTTCGCCCTTGATGCCCAGTCGTTTGAGGGTCGTCGCGTCAGCGTAGAGTGACGGATAGAGACCGCTGGCGGTCTGTTCCAGACAGCCGTAAGGGTAGGCTTCCAGTGCGCGGATCTGCTCGCCGAGGTTCAGCGGCGGTCGGCTCGACACCGACAGCATGGCCTCGCGCCCCGCAGGTTCGAACACATCGAGTGCCCCTTCCGGAAGGCTCCACAGCTGGTCATTGAGAGCCGCACGATAGTGCTTGAGAATCGCCGGATAAGCCGGACGCACCCCGATGGTCCATTCACGCGAGAACGGCGGCAGACTTTCGCCCGGCAACACCAGCCCCTGCACCACGACCTTGAACTTGCCCTGCCCCAGACCGCCCAGCGCCCGCACCGGAATGCGCAACGTGGTGCGTTGGCCCTGAGCCAGTTGTACGGTCTGGTTCAGCTCGCCGTTGGCCATGCTCAACTGGCCGTCAGCACTGGCCTGAACAGTCAGTTTCTGAGCCGCGCCGGACAGGTTCGACAGGTCCAGTGCCACAGTGGTCTGGTCGCCACCGGCCAGGAAGCGCGGCGCGGACAGTTCGGCAATGATCGGCGCAGCGACCACGGTTTTGGCTTCAGCCATGCCGTAGCGCTCGCCGGTCCAGGCCTGAGCCATGATGCGCAGCTCGCCGTTGAAGTCCGGGATATCGACACTGACTTCGCCTTCGCCCTGCTCGTTGAGGGTCACCGGCGCGCTTTGCAGGGCGACGATGGTCACCGAGGTGTCAGGCCGCTTGCCGCCCTTGGCTAGAGCGTCACCACCGAAAGCCAGGGTTGCCAGACGATTACGGCCGGCTTCGATGAGTTGCCCGTAGACGTCCAGTTGGTCGGCGCCATATTCCTTGCGCCCGAACAGGCTGGCGAACGGGTCCGGCGTGGCGTAGCGGGTGATATTGAGAATGCCCACGTCGACTGCCGACACCAGCACATGCACTTCTTTAGGCACACTGCCGTCAGCGTTTTTCGCGGCGACCTTGAGCTTCAATGGTTGCTTGGGACGCATCTTCTCCGGTGCCGTCACGGTCAGCGCCAGTTTGCGTGGTGATCGATCCAGTGGCAGATGCAGCACGCCCACGGCACGTTTCGGCGTGACGTTGGCCTTGCGCTCGCCGGGACGAATCACCAGCGCGCTGACGTACAGATCATGGCGTGCCCACTGTTTATCCAGGGGTATGTCGAAGGTTTTGCCCTCGGCGGGTACGTCTATTTCCTGCCACCACAGCGGGCCTTCACTGGACTCGACCAGCAGATAACCCTTGCCGGCAGAAGGCGGTGTCACCGTCACTTTCGCCGTATCACCGTCGTTGTAGCCAGGTTTATCCAGCGCCAATTTGACCTGATCCGGCCGCACCGCGCCGCCGTCAGCATTGTCCTGCCAGCGATAGCCGGCCCAGAAACGCATGCTGCTGATCAGACCGGTTTTCGGGTCTTCGACTTCGACGCGGTATGGGCCCCACTCAACCGGGAAGCTGACCTTGGCGGTCGCGCCCTGTTTGATGTTGATCGTGGACTCATCGAGGTTGAGGAATTTTTCATTGAAGTGATAGCTCCAGCCGTCACCGTCCGAGTAGTTCCAGTAGTAGTCGCGACGCTCGCGCACCAGCCGGACCTTCAAATTATCGGCGGCCAGCTTGTTGCCCGCGAAGTCGGCCATCAGCACCTCGAACTCCACCGGACCGTCGCCATCGGTCTGCGGCATGCCGTCGGCTTCGTCGTAATACTCGTCACCACCGTTCTGCTTGCTGCCAAACAACGGCCGCAGACCCGGCATCTGCTCGGCAGGCCAGACCGGCTGCACCACGCGGCGGGTGATCGCCCGGCCACCGGACTCTTGCAGGCTGGCTTGCAGAATCAGCTGCACGGGGGATTTTACTTTCGACCACTGGCTTTCCAGATCCAGACTCAGCTGGCCTTTTTCGTCCAGGGTGCTGGCGTCGTATTCCAGGTCCTGCTTGAGCTCCTGCTCGGTGATCGAACCGAACTGATAGCCCGGCAGCCCCGGTACTGCTTCACGCAGCGGCCGCACATAAAGCAGATTCAGCAGGCTGTTACCCGACGCCGGTGCGCCATACAGGTAACGACCGGAGATTTCGAACACCGCGTTATCTGCGGGTGCAATCGGTGTGTCACTGCCTTTGACTTCCAGCGCCAGGCGCTCGGGCAGGAAGTCCTCGACCTGAAACTCGTAGAGTTGAGGCTTACCGTCGCCCAGGTCGAAGACCAATTGCCAGCGGCCGGTGGGCGCTTCTTCGGCCAGTTGCAACTGATATTGGTAGAGGCCGGACTTATCCGCTTCCCAGACAAACTTGCGGCTGACCTGCTCGTCGGGGCGACGCACCTCAACGGTGATCGGTTGTGGTTTTACGTCTTTGCCATCGTTGTCACGCAACAAGCCATTGAGCAGCACGGTTTCGCCGGGGCGATACAGGTCGCGCGGGCCGAAAATGAAGAATTGCAGCGGATGTGCCTTGGGCCCGGTGATGTCGAACTCGGCCAGATCCAGTGCTGAACTGTCCAGACGCAGCATGCTGGTCTGTTCATCCTTGTGCGCCAGTACCACCGCAGCCTTGGCCGTCAGTGGCAGCTCGGCGTGCCCGGCATTGTCGGTTTTAGCCTGCCCGATCACTTTGCCTTCGTTGTCGTACAGCTCCAGCTCGACACCGCTGAGGGCTTTGCCGCCCTCCAGCGCCTGGGTGAATGCATCCAGGCGGTTGGCGTAGCGGTGCACCGACAGACCGATATCACTCAAAGTGAATATCGTCGCCGGGTTGGCGTAAGAATAAGTACCGGAAGCTCGCATCACCGCCAGATAAACGCCCGGTTGTTGCAGGGCCTTGATCCCGGCAATCGGCAGAAGCAGGGTTTCCCGGGTGTTGCGGGCAGGGTTCAGATCGAAGCGGCCTTCGTAGACCAGCTCGGCGCGGCTGAGCAGTTCGTTAGACTCGTAGTATTCAAGACTCGAAGCCCCCCGCCAGCTGCTGAGAAACGCAGGCAGGGCGTCGGTCTTGATCCGGAAGAACTCGACGTTGACCTTGTCGACGTTCAGCGCGATCACCGGCAAGCCTTCAGCCAGGCGGGTTGGCAGAAGACTGCCGCGACTGGCGAAACCGACAGTGGCTTTAAGGTCGGCGGTTTCCAGACGGCTGATGAACTCGGCCGCCAGTTTCGCCTTGTTGACCGCCAGCAGGCCGGCATCGACGGTCAGTACCAGTTTGCGTTGTGGCTCAAGATGACGCAGGCGCAACTCCATCAGGTTGTCCGAGAGCTCCCATGCGCCATCGACCTTGCCGTTCTTGCTGTCGACCAGGTGCAGTTTTTCCGCGAATTTCTGCTCAGGATCCAGCGGGATCGAGAAGCTCACCGATAAGGTACTCGCCCCATCGACCTGAATTTCCGAGACATCGACCACTGTCAGGTCACGCCCGGCATAACGTTTGCTCAACTCGGGAAGGTCCACCGCGGGCTTGGGCTTGGCCGCCTCCATGGCTGCGGGCTGCGTAACCGGTGCTGATGCGGGAGCAGGCTTATCGGAAGTGGAGGAATCGCAGGCGCTCAACAGCGCAAGCGCGCAGGCCAGAAACAATCCTTTGTTAAACATGAGGCACTCATTTGGCGACGGGTGAGATGGTGTGACTATATAGCAGCTACGTGACAGGGTATGTCAGAGCGCGAAAATAGACCGTGAGTTTGAGACTTTGTTCTCAGGGCTTGCTGTAGGAAATGGCGGATACATCTTGTGCGCCGTTTCATAACCGTGGGAGCGAGCTTGCTCGCGAAGAGGCCGGGACATCCGAATATATTTCTGGAGGCCGGAACATTGCCTTCGCGAGCAAGCTCGCTCCCACAGATTGAATCGCGCCTGCATCCAACTAGCCTACAATGCCCGCCTTGCCCGGGAGCCTTCATGTCCACCTTGCTCAACGACTGGCGTCATCGCCCTACCCATCAGCGGGTTTGGGCACTGGCAGCGCCGATGATTCTGTCCAATATTTCCGTACCACTGGTGGCCCTGGTCGACAGCGCGGTCATTGGCCATCTGCCTCACGCCCATCAATTGGGTGCGGTGGCGGTAGGGTCGACGCTGTATACCTTCCTGGCCTGGACCATGGGTTTTCTGCGGATGGGCACCACCGGGTTTGCTTCCCAGGCAGCGGGCCGCAATGACGGCGCGGCGCTGCGGCAGATTCTGCTGCAAGGTCTGCTGCTGGCCATGGGCCTGGCGTTGCTGCTGGGGGTGATCGGCCTGCCGTTCAGCCATCTGGCGCTGAGCATGATGCAGCCGTCAGCCGACCTGCAGCAGCTCACCGGTGAGTTCTTCCACACCCGGCTGCTCGGACTGCCCGCCGCCCTGGCAGGCTACGCGTTGGTGGGCTGGTTTCTCGGCACCCAGAACGCCCGCGCGCCGCTGATCATCCTGCTGACCACTAACCTGATCAATATCGCCTTGAATCTCTGGTTCGTTCTGGGCCTGGACTGGGGCGTGGTGGGTTCAGCCCGTGCTTCGGTGATCGCGGAATGGACCGGCGCATTGCTTGGCCTGGCCTTGACCCGCAAGACCCTGCGCCTCTGGCCGGGCCATGTGGCGTGGGCTGCGCTGAAACTGTGGCGCAACTGGCGACCGTTGCTGGCGGTCAATCGGGACATTTTCATTCGCAGCCTCGTACTGCAATCGGTGTTTTTCCTGATCACCGTGCAAGGCGCGCGGCTCGGCGATGCAACCGTTGCCGCTAACGCATTGCTGCTCAACGGCCTGTTGATCACAGCCCATGCACTGGACGGCCTGGCTCATGCCGTGGAAGCGCTGTGTGGGCATGCCATCGGTGCCCGGGACCGAAATGCCTTGCGTCGCTCGCTGACTGTAGCCGCAGGCTGGTCGTTGATTGCCAGTGTGGGGTTTGCGTTGCTGTTTCTGTTGGCCGGGCACTGGTTTATCGCAATGCAGACCAACATTGTCGAGGTCCGGGAAACAGCGTTCATCTATTTGCCGTATCTCGCCGCATTACCGCTGCTGGCGGTCTGGAGCTACTTGCTCGACGGGCTGTTCATCGGTGCGACGCGTGCCCGAGAAATGCGCGACACGATGCTGGTCAACCTGCTGCTCATCGCACCTTTCGCCTGGATGCTCCACGACCTTGGCAACCACGGCCTGTGGCTGACGCTGCTGACATTCATGCTGTTGCGGGCCCTGACACTGGGGTTCGTCACCTGGCGCTTGAGCAAAGCGGGCGCCTGGTTCAGCGGCCAGCCCGCGCATTAGTCGCGGTTTCCGTCACTGCCGTGGGCGCCGACGAACAGGACCTTAGGACTGCTCAGCTTGACGCCGGTAGCATCAATCGTCAGGTGGCTGTCACCCACGCGAAAGGACATTTCCCGGCCATCGTCATAAGCGATCCGGGCGCCGCCATCGATTTGAATACTCGGCGCATCCCCCATCACCGCCGCCAGCCCCATTTGTACCTGGACCATCTCTGGTGCCACCGGGTTAATCGGCGCAGTAGCCATCAGATCCGTGGGGCGCCACAGGCTGCCGATGATCATCGGCCTGTCGATGTCCCCCTCCTCAAACGTCACCATAACCTGCATGCCGCCAACCAATCGGGTGTCCAACTGATGACTCACCGGCAACCAGCAATGGTTGTGAACGGCGCCATGCCCTTGCCCAACCCAGTCAAAAAGCGCCTTGACCCGGCCCTCCGCATCACGGCTGACCGGTTCGCCTTCTGCACCCACGATCTGCGCACGGTGCAGCGCTGTCGGGTAGGGCCGCGCTCTGGGCCGAGGTTTGAAACCTGCCTCCCAGGGAGCGACCTTGAAGTGGTTGATGTACATCGGCGGCTCATTTCCGGTTGCCGCTTCCATCTGCCGAGGATCGAAGCCTTGGTGAACCACGTGGGTCACCATCCACAAGTGATTCAGCGTGACGTCGGGGTGCCCCTTGAGTGGCAATAAATACCCGGCCACCACAAAGGGCAGCGTGCTTTCACCCTCGGCTCCCGGACGGGATTTATCGACCTGGTCGTCATGCTCGGCATTGATCGAGAACCGCACGACCCCGGCCTGCAGGGGCGCTTGCTGAAAATTGGCCACTGGAGCACGCGGCAGACCGCGCAGCCCTTCTCCAAACACCAGCTCGTGCCCCAGTCGGGAATGCTCGAAGTGATAGTGAATACCCTCCTCGGCACACAGGCGCTGGATCAGCTCCAGATCGGTCTCCCGATATTGCGCGCAGTATTCACGCTGGCGGGGCTCGGCCTTGAGGTCGAAGCGGTAACTGTGTTTGCGGATGCCATGTTCGCGCAACACCTGGCGAATGATCTGCGTGGCGCTCATGCGCTGGAAAATTCGTGGTGTGTAACGTTGGGCCAGACAGGCAAGCCGTGGTCCGATGGTCAGCTGATAACACGCTGGACCCGGCCTGAAATGGCTGCGCATGACACCCAGAATATGCCCGTGAACCCCCGAATCCCGCCCTTTGAAACTCAGAAACGCGGCCTTGTACATGAGGTTCGGCACATCCAGCCAGGGTTCATCGATGAGCACTTCCAGCTCAAACGAAAAGGGCTCGCTGAGGGTCTGCGTCCCAGTGAACGACAGCACCTGCAAGTCCTGAAACAGAGGATCAATGTCCAAACGAAAGTGATGTGCAGCAGAACCGGGCATGGGTGGTTGTCTCTACAGGGAAGCGGCCGTGGATTTTGGCCGAGAAGGCCTGCCGGGTAGAGAGCGAAACGCAGAAAAGGAAATTGCCTACAGAAAAACAGGAAAGCGGAGTGTGCCCAAGGGTGCACACATAACAGGTGGAGCGAACTTGTTCGCGAGGCGGCGCATCTGATACGCCGCGCTGGGCCTCTCGCCAACAAGTTGGCTCCTACCCGTTCAGCCAGTACCGACCGATCAAGACGAAAGGTAAGAAGACCGCGTCAGCCCCAGACGCAGAGCGTCGAGGAAGTAGGTGCGCTCACGCGGGGTGATTTTGGCGCTGGCGACCTTGTCCCGGTAATGGGTCATCAGTTCTTCAGGCGACAAATGCACATAGCGCAGCATGTCTTCGATGGTGTCGTGAGTCTCGATGCCAGCCGAGTACACGCTGCCATCCGGATTCTGGTAGATATTCACCGAATCGGTATCACCGAACAGGTTGTGCATGTCACCCAGAATCTCCTGATAGGCACCCACCAGGAACACCCCCAGCAAGTAGTCTTCGCCTTCGTTCAGGCCATGGACCGGCAGGCTGGTTTCGATGCTCTGCTCATCCACGTACTGATTGATCTTGCCGTCGGAGTCACAGGTCAAATCTTGCAGCACCGCGCGGCGCATCGGCTCTTCGTTCAAGCGATGCAGCGGGATGATCGGCAGCACCTGATCAATTGCCCAGGTATCCGGCAGGCTCTGGAATACCGAGAAGTTGCAGATGTACTTGTCGGCGAGCTTGTCGTTGAGTTCGTCCAGCACCTGACGATGGGAGCGCTGACGGGCCTTTAGCGAGTTATGCAAACGACGGCACACGGCGAAGTAGCACTGCTCGCCCAGGGCTTTTTGCGCCAGGGTGATCTTGCCATCGGCATACTGGGCGGCGATGTCACTGTTGTAGTGGGTCGCGCGCCAGTAGGTCTCGGTGACCATTTCAATATCAGTAGGGCCGAGCAAGTCGATGAGCCATTGCAGGGTTTCCGGCAGGCTTTCCTTGTCTTCGATCACCGGCACTTCGTCGTTGTGTTTCTCGACGTCAGTCACCTGCACCACCAGCATGGCGTGGTGCGCGGTCAGCGAGCGACCGCTTTCCGAGAAGATGTGCGGATGCGGCAGGCCCTGCGCGTCGCAGAATTCCTTGAGCATGCCGACCACGACACCGGCGTAATCGTCCATGTCGTAGTTGATGGAGCTGGCGTTGCGTGAGTGAGTACCGTCGTAATCCACACCCAGGCCGCCGCCCACATCGATGTGATCCACTGGCAGGCCAAGGTTACGCAGTTCGCCGTAGTAACGAATCGCTTCCTTGAAGCCGTGCTGATAGTCAGCCAGGTTGGCGATCTGTGAACCCATATGGAAGTGCAGCAGGCGGATGCCCTGATCCAGACCAGCCTTGCGGAAACGCTCGACCACCGACAGCAATTGCGCAGCCGACAGACCGAACTTGGATTTCTCGCCACCGGTGTCAGCCCACTTGCTCGATGCCAGGGAAGACAGGCGCACGCGCAGACCAACTTGTGGCGCGACTTTAAGTTCGGCAGCTTCTTCGATCACCAGCTCAACTTCGGATTCTTTCTCGATCACGATGAACACGTTGTGACCCAGCTTCTGGCCCATCAGCGCCAGACGAATGAATTCACGATCCTTGTAACCGTTGCAGACGATGGTGCCGCCTTTGGGAGCAAGCGCCAGCACAGCCATCAGCTCGGGCTTGGAGCCGGCTTCGAGACCGATGGAAACGTTTTGCGTGGCAATGATGTTCTCGACCACCGCTTCCTGCTGGTTGACCTTGATCGGGTACAGCGCGGTGTAGACGTTCTGGTACTCAAGCCGAGCGATATTGCTGTCGAAGGCGCCAGTCAGCTGGCGCACACGGTCTTGCAGAATATCGGGGAAACGCACCAGTAGCGGCAGACTCAGCCCGCTTTTGCGCAAGTCATCGACCTGTTCGTAAAGATCGATAGGCGAACTGCCCGGCCCATTGGGTCGCACTTCAACGCGGCCGGCTTCATTGATTGCGAAATAACCGGCGCCCCAATGGCGGATCCCGTAAACGCTGCGGCTGTCCGCAACGGTCCATTGGCTGCCATCGTCTTTACGTGTGCGTCGTACGGACATCGAAGTCCCCTATAAAAAAGTCAGGTAGCGCCAGCCACAATTCAGGCTGGCCGCAGTGTAAAGCGTGCAAATGACGGTTTGGTGCTGACCGTCCGTGAGCAATAGACCTGCGATGCAACGCAGAGTTTGCATCGCCCGCGCCGGATATCAGCCGCCGGATTTTTTGGCCTTGAAGCCTTGCTTGACCAGTTCGGCCAGCAGCAGCTCAACGTGGTCACCCTGAATCTCGATGATGCCGTCCTTGAGCGCGCCGCCGGTTCCGCACCGTTGCTTGAGGGTCTTGGCAAGATCCTTGAGGCCGTCTTCAGCCAGCGGTACGCCGGTGATGGTCGTTACGGTCTTGCCGCCACGGCCTTTGCTTTCACGGCGCACACGGGCGATGCCGTCCCCTTCCGGGATAAGCGTCTGTTTGCAGGTGCAGGCATCAACGGGCTGACGACAGTCGGGACAATGCCGTCCTGCGTCGGTGGAAAACACCAGGCCACCCAAGGCGGCGAAGGATGAGGCTTTTTTAGCCACCGGAAATCCTCTTGTTGAGGACTGAAGGTTAGTCGACCTGCGCATGACAGCCAGCCGACGCGAAGCCCCACTCTGGCAGGGGCAGCGCAGCTGGACGGGAATATCCGACCAGCTTGAAAAGGTCGCGCAGTGTAACGACAAAAAGCCCGATTGCTAAGGGCCAATGTGCGCCAATTTAGTCGGGATTTGCGACGTGAGATCTATCTGTTTGGGGCTGTAGGAGCGCGCTTGCCCGCGATTCGGGCGACGCGGTGGCTCAGGAAGACCGAGTCATCGTTCATCGCGGGCAAGCGCGCTCCTACAGATCAAAGAGCAACTATTGCTGATTCCCGGCCAGATACCGCTTCAACGCCGCCAGCGAATCCGGGCAATAAGACTTGTGTTCGGTTTCACGCATCACCTCAGCCACGGGGATGAAGCGTGCTTCCAGCACCTCTTGCGGCTGCAGCGTCAAAGGTCCGTCCCACACGGCCGAAAACACTGCGCACCAGAGCCGATTACCAGGCTGATCAAAGAAGAATCTTTCGTGAGCATGCAACGCAACATCGCGCACACCCAACTCCTCTTCCAGCTCCCGAGCCGCCGACTCGGCATAGCTTTCGTCAGCCTGGACCATGCCCCCTGCTGCTACATCCCAGTAACCGGGATAAATAGCTTTGCTCAAGGTCCTGCGGTGCACACACAAATCGCCAGCCGAGTTGAACACCAGAATATAAGTGCCACGGCCGATCAGACCGCGCTCACGCAATTCGGCGCGCCCGATGGCACCGAGCAGGTTGTCCTGCTCGTCGACCCAGGCGATCTGTTCGGCGTCTGAGGCGGCGCGGTGCGCCGCCTCGTCTGCAGAGAACGACATCAATCAGCCTTGCGACAGTAATTGACGAAGGTCAATCACGGCAGCGTTAGCGCGGGAAATGTAGTTGGCCATGATCAGCGAGTGGTTAGCCAGCACACCAAACGCGCTGCCATTGAGCACCATCGGGCTCCACAGCGGCTCTTGCGAAGCTTCCAGTTCACGAATGATCTGACGCACGCTCACCGTGGCGTTCTTCTTGGCCAGTACATCGGCGAAATCCACCTCAATGGCCCGCAGCAAGTGCGAAAGCGCCCACGCCTGACCGCGTGCTTCATAGAACACATTGTCAATCTGCAACCATGGGGTCTCGACGATTTCTTCGTCGACCTGGAGGACTTCGCCCGGCTTCACGTCGACAATCGCTTCAGTCTTGAGCGTGCTGTTGAGCTTGACCCGACCGACACTGGCCGACAGGCGCTGAGACAACGAGCCCAGGCGGGTATTCACGTCGCCCAGCCAGTTATTCAGGTTGTCAGCACGGGCGTAGAACAAGGCGTTTTTCTGACCCGGATCGGAAAGCCGTGCCTGATAACGATTCAGCGCCGCAATGCCTTCACGGTATTGAGACTCGCTCGAAGGCAGCACCCAGCTGTTGTTGTTGAAGTTGAACAGTGGCTCGGCGCGGGCCAGATCACCGTCTTCAGCTGACTGAGATTGCGAACGAGCGAAGTCTTTACGCAACGCACGGCTCAGGTCACGAACCTGGACCAGCACGCCGTATTCCCAGCTCGGGATGTTATCCAGCCACAGACCTGGCGGCAGACGGTCGTTGGACAGATAACCGCCACGCTTATCCAGAAGTGTCTGGCTCACGGTTTTCAAGGTTTCGACAGTGGTGTAACCGATCACCATCTGCTTGCCTTCACGCTCGGCCGCAGCCTGAGCGTTTTGCTGGACCGGGAACAACGCTGGCTCACTGCTCCAGTACCAACCGATCAGCAGCGTAACCACCAGATAAATCGCCACCAGCGCGCCCAACGCACGGCTGTAAAACAGCCCACCCAGATACCCCCGGCGCTTGGCCGAAGCAGGTTGATCAACGCGGTCACTCGCGCTACCCGCGCGGTTCTTCCAATCCAGCATGGCTATGTCCCTTTCAAATCACGGATTCAATGCTCTGACCGCAACCTTACAGCAAGGTGCGTTTTGCGGGTACGCGGGGTGGGAGGTTTTGTTGAGCAGACGGCCCGTCCGCGTCTCTGATCAAACAACGCATAAATGGCTTAACTACCGGAATCTTGTAGGACAGGCTTTAGCCAGGAGGACGTCGATACATCCGCACCATCTCTTTCGCCAAAAATGCTGCCCTCCCGGCTGAAGCCAATTCTACGGGTTCTCCTACATTTGCTGCGAGACAGCGCGGTGCTTGGACGACTGGGCAGCGCTCGCAAGAAACGCAGTCAGTACGTCAAAAGTTCACGAAATACGTCGAGCACAACCCGATGACATATCTGTTAACGACAGCCAGCCAATTGTTGCCAATTATTTGACTTACGGCACTCTTGTTACAGAAAGAGAGGTGCTAGCATAGCGCCAGCAGTCGTCTCCAGCGAAATTTCAAGTAGCCAGGCCATGAACGAGTCAGAAGACCCCAGTCGCGACCGTCTCAAGCATCACTTTGCTCAGAGAGTCATTCATCAGGCGCGGCAGATGCTTGAGGCTTGGCAACGACTACAGCAAGGCGAATGGTCTGCTGCGGACATGGCTGAGTTCAAAGACTCGAATCAGCGATTGCTGCGCTTTGCCGAGCGCTTCGAGCAGACCGAGCATGTGGAGCTGGCTCAGGCAATCGGGTGTTCTCTTGAAGCGGTCGATGCCAATCGCGGGCGTTTGAGCAGCGACCTGATTACGGAACTCAACCGTTTGATGCAGCGCCTCTCACGCACAGGACTGCGCCACGGGGATCGCTTTGAACAAACTTCGCTGCCGCCACTGCGCAAGCCTATTTATATAGCCTTGCAGGACTACGAGCGCGCCGAACGCCTGAGTAAACAGCTGGAGTTTTTCGGCCTGTTCGCTCAGGCACTGGCGGACTACGAAACATTTAACGCGGCCATGCTTCATCGTCATCCGGCTGCGATTGTGATCGATGTGGATTTTTGCGGTCCGGGCGAAGGCCTGAAGCTCGCAGCTCAAGTGCAGGAAGGGCTGGAGCAGAAGTTGCCGTTGCTGTTCTTCAGCCACCACGAAACCGATACCCCGACCCGACTTGCAGCAGTGCGCGCAGGCGGTGAAGAGTTTTTGACGGGCACGCTGGAAGCCTCGAGCCTGCTAGAAAAAATCGAAGTGCTGACCTGCGTGGCGCAGTACGAGCCTTATAAAGTGCTGATCATCGATGATTCCCGCGCCCAGGCCACCCACACCGAGCGTTTGCTCAACAGCGCCGGCATCGTGACTCGCACCCTGCTGGACCCGATCCAGGCCATGGCCGAACTCGCTGAATTCCAGCCGGACCTGATCATCCTCGACATGTACATGCCCGGCTGCACTGGCACTGAACTCGCCAAGGTCATTCGCCACAATGACCGCTATGTCAGCGTGCCGATCATTTACCTGTCGGCCGAAGACGATCTGGACAAGCAGCTCGACGCCATGAGCGAAGGCGGCGACGATTTTCTGACCAAGCCGATCAAGCCGCGCCATTTGATTACAACAGTGCGCAATCGCGCAGCCAGGGCGCGCAACCTGAAGGCGCGCATGGTCCGCGACAGCCTGACCGGGCTTTATAACCACACGCATATCCTGCAGTTGCTGGAAGACTGCAGCTTCCGCGCCCGACGCGAAAACCAGAGCCTATGCTTCGCCATGCTCGATATCGATCACTTCAAGAAGGTCAACGACAGTCACGGTCACCCCATGGGCGACCGGGTGATCAAAAGCCTGGCGCTGTTCCTCAAGCAACGTCTGCGCAAGACCGATTACATCGGCCGCTACGGCGGCGAAGAGTTCGCCATCGTCATGCCCGATACTGAATTGCATAACGCTCATAAGGTACTGGATGAAATCCGGCGGCGTTTTGCGGAAATCAATTATCCGGCTCAACCTGCGGACCTGTTTTGCACCTTCAGCGCCGGACTGGTCGAACTGAGCGACAAAGACGACGCCCTGATGCTCGCCTCCCGCGCCGACGAGGCGCTATACCACGCCAAGGACGCCGGCCGTAATCATGTGCATTACAGCAGCAATGCCAGACAAAGTGCGCTGCTGCTGGCGAGTGCTGCGGAGAAGCATTAACACCGCAGTTTTTTGGGTTAAAAATGATGCCCTGTGGGAGCGAGCTTGCTCGCGAAGAGGCCAGCACACCCGAAAAATCTCCAGCAGGACCGCCGCCTTCGCGAGCAAGCTCGCTCCCACAAAAATTACATCCGGATTGAGATAGTGGGTTAACCGACCCGACACTCGCCCTTACAAAGCCGTTTCCTGCACACCTCGAAACACTCCGCTATCATGCGCGGACTTTCGAGACACGAGACCGCCATGCGCCGTTTGTTATGCCTGTTGCTGCTGATTCTTGCCCTGCCCGCCACCGGCGCTGGCCTGCTGGATAGCCGACCGAGTTCTACGCTGGGTGGTGCGGCGTTGGATAACAGCAAGGATTTCCTGCCCGTCCGTCAGGCATTCCAGCTCAATCTGATCGACACCACACCGGAATCCATCAAGCTGCGCTTCGTCGCCACCGAAGGCTATTACCTCTATCGCCACCGTTTTGCGTTTCGCACCGAGCCAGCCGACATCGGCCTGGACGCCCCGCAGTTGCCGGACGGCGAAAAGAAGCATGACGAGTACTTCGGTGACGTCGAGGTTTACCACGGCATCCTCGACATCAATCTGCCGCGCAAACCAGGCGACAACCGCCCTTTCACCCTGGTGGTGACCTATCAGGGCTGCGCCGATAAAGGCCTGTGCTATCCGCCCGAAACCGAACGCCTGAGCATTGGCGATACGGGGGCTGCTGCTACTACGGCCATTACGCCTGCAACCACCAGCACCGCCTGGAGCTGGAAAGAACTGGCGCTGTTCTTCCTCGCCGGCATCGGCCTGACTTTTACGCCCTGTGTGTTGCCGATGCTGCCAATCCTGTCCGGCGTGGTGTTACGCGGCCAAGTCGGCGGATTGCGCGGTCTCAGTCTTTCCCTGGCCTACGTATTGCCCATGGCGATCAGCTTTGCGGCGCTCGGTGCCCTGATGGGGATGTTCGGCGCGGGGCTGAATCTGCAAGCGCGACTGCAATCGGCCTGGGTGCTGGTGCCGTTTTCGCTGTTCTTCGTGATCTTCGCCATGGCCATGTTTGGCGCTTTCGAACTGCGCTTGCCGCACGCGATCAGCACCCGCCTGGACCGCATCGCCGGCAAGACCGAGGGCGGCTCGTTGTGGGGTGCCGCGGTGTTGGGCGTAGTCTCCAGCCTGCTGGTTTCGCCCTGTGTGTCGGCACCACTGGCCGGAGCGCTTCTCTATATCAGCGCCAGCGGCGATGCGCTGGGTGGCGCGCTGAAACTGTTCGCCCTGGGTCTGGGCATGGGCGCTCCGCTGCTGCTGGTTGCGACAGGCGGCGCTACCTGGCTGCCTAAAAGCGGCCCGTGGCTGGTGACGGTAAAAAATGCCATCGGAGTCTTGTTGCTGGGGCTGGCCATCGCCTTGCTCAGTCGTGTCCTGCCAGGTCAAATCACCCTGGTATTGACCGGACTGCTGGCCGCCGGTGTTGCGCTGTTTCTTGGCGCATTGGAGTTCACCGCCAAGGACACCCGGCAAAAGCTGGCACAACTGCTGGGTTTATTTTTGCTGGTCTATGCTCTGACCTGCTGGATCGGTGCCTGGAGCGGCCAAACCGATCCAACCCGACCCTTGGGGCGTGAGCAGTACGGCTTGAGCGGCAATGGCATCACGGCTGCAAATACTTCTGACTGGCAAACCATCACCACGCCAGTTGAACTGGAACGAGTGCTGAGCGAAGCGAAAAGCGCCGGACAGCCGTTGTTGCTCGACTGGTATGCCGACTGGTGCATCAGTTGCAAAGTCATCGAACATGAAGTCCTGCCTGACCCAAACGTGATCAACCAGCTGAAAGGCTATCGACTGATCCGCTTCGACATGACTGACAGCAATGCCGAGCAGCGTGAATTGCTGGATCGCTATAAGTTGTTTGGCCCCCCAGCATTGCTGATTTTCGGCAAAAACGGCGAGGAGCGCGCCGATGTCCGGATCGTCGGCGAAATCGACGCCGAGGGCTTGGTAGAGCGGTTGATTAGAGCAAATGACCCAATTTAGCGATTGAGTCACAAACTTTTCGCGAACTTCGGTAATCGTGCCAGCTATTGCAGTTAACTGGACAGTACGAGGATGTTTACGGCATAGTCGCCGGGCTTTGATGCTCGCAACCATAACAAGGATCATCCGATGGCGACTTTTCTGGTACTGCATGGCCCCAATCTGAACCTGCTTGGAACCCGCGAACCCGGGATATATGGCGCTGTCACCTTGGCCCAGATCAATCAGAACCTGGAGCAGCAGGCCCGTGAGGCTGGCCACCATCTGATGTATCTGCAAAGCAACGCCGAGTACGAATTGATCGACCGGATCCATGCCGCACGCGATGAAGGCGTGGATTTCATCCTGATCAATCCGGCTGCGTTTACGCACACAAGCGTGGCAATACGTGACGCGCTGCTGGGTGTGAGCATCCCATTCATCGAAGTGCATCTGTCCAACGTGCACAAACGCGAAGCTTTCCGCCATCACTCCTATTTTTCAGATGTTGCTGTAGGAGTGATCTGCGGCCTTGGCGCCAGCGGTTACCGACTGGCCCTGGAGGCCGCCATGGAACAAGTGGCCATCAGTTCGAAACCATGACTGCCCAGCCAAAGGCTGCGCTGCACGGCTCGAACCGCTAACAACTTTTACCCCTGACCGACCCTTGGGAGTTGATGATTAATGGATATCCGTAAAGTCAAGAAACTGATCGAACTGCTGGAAGAGTCTGGCATCGACGAACTGGAAATCCGTGAAGGCGAAGAATCCGTGCGGATCAGCCGTCACAGCAAGACTCCAGCACAACCGTACTACGCTCCGGCACCGATGGCAGCGCCTGTTGCCGCCCCTGCTGCTGCGCCGGTTGCAGTCGTTGCAGAAGCGCCAGCAGCACCGAAACTGAACGGCACCGTCGTCAAATCGCCAATGGTCGGTACCTTCTACCGCACCCCGGCGCCTACTTCGCCAGCATTCGTGGAAGTTGGCCAGACGGTGAAGAAAGGCGACACCATCTGCATCGTTGAAGCGATGAAAATGATGAATCACATCGAAGCTGAAGTCAGCGGTGTGATCGAATCCATCCTGGTAGAAAACGGTCAGCCGGTTGAGTATGACCAGCCGCTGTTCACCATCGTTTGAACCGGGGAGAGCCTGCGATGTTGGAAAAAGTCCTGATCGCCAACCGCGGCGAAATCGCCTTGCGCATCTTGCGTGCCTGTAAAGAACTGGGCATCAAGACCGTCGCGGTACATTCCACGGCAGACCGTGAGCTGATGCACCTGGGCCTGGCGGACGAAACTGTCTGCATCGGTCCGGCGCCAGCCAACCTGTCGTACCTGAACATCCCGGCCATTATCTCGGCTGCGGAACTGACCGGCGCCACGGCGATTCACCCGGGCTACGGCTTCCTTGCGGAAAACGCCGACTTTGCCGAACAGGTAGAGAAATCCGGTTTCGCTTTCATCGGCCCGAAAGCTGAGACCATCCGCCTGATGGGCGACAAGGTTTCGGCCAAAGACGCCATGAAGCGCGCCAACGTGCCAACGGTTCCTGGTTCTGACGGCCCGTTGCCGGAAGACGAAGAAACCGCCCTGCGCATCGGCCGTGAAGTCGGCTACCCGGTGATCATCAAAGCCGCTGGCGGCGGCGGTGGTCGCGGCATGCGCGTTGTGCACAAGGAAGAAGACCTGATCGAAGCGGCCAAGCAGACCCGCGCTGAAGCGGCTGCCTGGTTCAGCAACCCGATGGTCTACCTGGAAAAATACCTGACCAACCCGCGTCACGTTGAAGTCCAAGTGATTTCCGACGGTCAGGGCCAGGCGATTCACCTGGGCGACCGCGACTGCTCGCTGCAACGTCGTCACCAGAAAGTCCTGGAAGAAGCACCGGCACCGTTCATCGACGAACAAGCCCGCAAGGACGTGTTCGCAGCCTGCGTAAAAGCCTGCGTGGACATCGGCTACCGCGGCGCTGGCACCTTCGAGTTCCTGTACGAGAATGGCCGTTTCTACTTCATCGAGATGAACACTCGTGTCCAGGTAGAGCACCCCGTTTCGGAAATGGTCACCGGTATCGACATCGTCAAGGAGATGCTCAGCATCGCCGCCGGCAACAAACTGTCGTTTACCCAGGATGACGTTGTCATTCATGGGCACTCGCTGGAATGCCGGATCAACGCTGAAGATCCGAAAACCTTCATCCCGAGCCCAGGCCTGGTCAAGCACTTCCACGCGCCAGGCGGTAACGGCGTGCGGGTCGACTCGCACCTGTACAGCGGTTACAAGGTTCCGTCCAACTACGACTCGCTGATCGGCAAGCTGATCACCTGGGGCGCAACCCGCGACGAGGCCATGGCCCGTATGCGCAATGCCCTGGACGAAATCGTGGTCGATGGCATCAAGACCAATATCCCGCTGCACCGTGACCTGACCCGAGATGAAGGCTTCTGCGAAGGCGGCGTCAACATCCACTACCTGGAACACAAGCTGGCTAATCAATAAGCCCGTTTGCTCCAGCACAACAAAGCCGCTTTCAAAGCGGCTTTGTTGTTTGTGGCGCGGCACAGTAAACTTGCGCGTTTGCGGCTGCACGCAATTGCAGATCATTTTTCACACTAAGGTAACCCGCCATGCCCTGGCTGCAAGTCCGTCTCGCCATCAGTCCCGAACAAGCCGAAACCTACGAAGACGCCCTTCTCGAAGTTGGCGCCGTATCGGTCACGTTCATGGACGCTGAAGATCAGCCGATCTTCGAGCCGGAACTCAACACCACGCCGCTGTGGTCGCATACCCACCTGCTGGCCCTGTTCGAAGCCGACACCGACGCCGAACACGTCCTGGCCCACCTGCGCCTGCTGACCGACGCAGAACTGCCCGAGCACATGAGCGAAGTTATCGAAGATCAGGACTGGGAACGCAGCTGGATGGATAACTTCCAGCCGATGCGTTTCGGTCAACGCCTGTGGATCGTGCCGAGCTGGCACGCGGCACCGGAACCCGAAGCGGTCAATCTGCTACTGGATCCGGGTCTGGCTTTTGGTACTGGTACCCACCCGACTACCGCCCTGTGCCTGGAATGGCTGGATGGTCAGGACCTGAAGGACTGCAACCTGCTGGACTTCGGCTGCGGTTCGGGCATCCTCGCCATTGCCGCCCTGTTGCTGGGCGCGAAGCACGCGGTCGGCACCGACATCGACGTACAGGCACTGGAAGCTTCCCGAGACAACGCCGGACGCAACAACATTGCGCCCGAACTGTTCGAGCTGTACCTGCCAGAAGACATGCCGAAGCAGCAAGCCGACGTGCTGGTGGCCAATATCCTCGCTGGCCCGCTGGTCTCGCTGGCACCGCAGCTGGCAACCCTGGTCAAACCGGGTGGCCGCCTCGCGCTTTCCGGCATTCTGGCCGAACAGGGCGCAGATGTTGCAGCAGCCTACGCTGAGACTTTTGACCTTGATCCGATTGCCAACCGTGATGGTTGGGTTCGCATCACCGGCCGTCGCCGTTAATCGCCGCTTGAACCGGATAGCCGCATGACCGACAGTTTTGTCACCCAGTGCCCGCACTGCCAGACCAGTTTCCGCGTCAGCCACGCCCAGTTGAGCGTGGCCCGTGGCGTGGTCCGTTGCGGGGCCTGCCTGCAAGTGTTCAATGCAGCAAAACAACTGTTGGAGCAGCGCAGCAATCAGGCGACGGCGCAACAGCCTCCGGAGCTGGTGGCGGTCACGCCTGCCCCGCCGCCGGCAGTTGCCGAAATGCCCCCTGCCTTGCCAGTGGTGCATGTTGCGCCGGAGCCCGATCCGCAATTCGATCAGCCCGAGCAAACACCCGCCGAGCCTTTCCACGCACCCGAATCCTGGCGCGCCAATGCTCTGGATCTGGACAGCCTGGACCTCGACGAAGAATTGGCCCGTCTGGAACAGCGGGAAATCCAGCTGCCAGAAACCTTTAGCCGGCAAAACACCCGGGACACCACCCAGGACCATCACCCTTCACTCACCGCCCAGCGCGACACTTCACAGACTGAAGGCGATGAGTGGGTCGACAGCTTGCACAACGACGATGTGAACCAGCTGCCGGAAGTGAACGCCGAAGTCATAGCGGATCCGGATCTGACCGAGCGCGAGACCCGGGAGGACGAGCGCGACGGCAGAACCGAGCCGTCATTTTCCTCCAGCGTCACCGACATTGAAGACGACGAGCCAATGGCTCCGGTGCATAGCCAGCGTAAAGCGCCACACAACGGGGCACTCAAAAGCTCGCACAAAGGCACAACGCAAGAGAGTGCAGCACGTTTCTCTGCCGTCGATGATCACGAGCCGGATGACGTCGATGACGATCTCGACGAACCACAATCGGACCCGCGCTCCCGGCGCAATCGATCCGAGCCCGGCGTGCGCGACCAGACATTGCTGGACCTGACTGACGACCCGCTGCAACTGGAATGGCAACGCCCGAAATCACGCTGGGGCCGCAAACTGGCCTGGACGCTCCTGACGTTGCTGGCTCTGGCTGGTCTTGCGGGGCAATACGTCTGGTATCACTTCGATGAGCTGGCGCGCCAGGATCAGTACCGCCCCTGGTTTCAGATGATCTGCCCGCAGATCGATTGCAAAGTCCCCTCCAAAGTCGATATCAGCCTGCTCAAAAGCAGCAACCTGGTCGTGCGCAGCCACCCGGAATTCAAAGGCGCTCTGGTAGTGGATGCGATCATTTACAACCGCGCAGCGTTTTCCCAGCCCTTCCCGCTGCTGGAGCTGCGCTTTGCCGATACCAGCGGCCAGTTGATCGCCAGCCGTCGCTTCAAGCCCGCCGAGTACCTGAGCGGCGAAATCGCCGGCAAGGAAGAGATGCCTCCCCAGACCCCGATTCATATCGCCCTGGACATTCTTGACCCGGGAGCCAAGGCGGTGAACTACAGCCTGAGCTTCCGCTCTCCGGAGTAACCTCCGGCGCCAGCCGCCCGGCGAAAAAACAGCCACTGATCGGACGACGATGAGATGCCGGGCCGCTGGCGATGCCTGATCCAAGCGATGCTGACTGCGAAACCGCTCTCGCTCAGGCAATAACTGTTCAGATTTTATCCAATTCAGCCTTTATCCAGTCATCGAGAGCGGGTATCATGCCAACCCTTTTTCTCACTCTGGATTCGGTCTGAAAGGCGCGCAAGCACTGTCAGATCGGGCTCGAGCGGATCGTGTAGGAATTGCACTACGCACGGTCTGCCATGATTCGGCCCCAACAACAGGCAAACCTATGTCGGCGGTACGCATCGGTCCGTATACATTGCAAAACGGCTTGATTCTCGCTCCTATGGCGGGCGTCACCGACCAGCCTTTTCGCCAGCTCTGCCGCCAACTCGGCGCAGGCCTGGTGGTTTCGGAAATGGTCACAAGTGACATGAGCCTGTGGAACAGCCGCAAATCGCGTCTGCGCATGATCCACGAAGGTGATCCCGAGCCACGCTCGGTTCAGATCGCCGGTGGTGATCCGCAAATGCTTGCCGATGCTGCACGCGCCAACGTCGAACTGGGTGCGCAGATCATCGACATCAACATGGGTTGCCCGGCCAAGAAAGTCTGCAACAAGGCCGCCGGCTCAGCACTACTGAAAGACGAACAACTGGTGAACGAGATCCTGCAGGCAGTGGTTGCTGCGGTTGATGTGCCGGTCACCTTGAAGATTCGCACCGGCTGGGACCGGGAAAACAAGAACGGCCTGACCGTGGCGAAAATCGCCGAACAGGCCGGGATTCAGGCATTGGCCGTCCATGGACGCACCCGTGCCGATCTGTACACCGGTGACGCCGAGTACGACACGATTGCCCAGATCAAGCAGGCCGTGTCGATACCGGTCTTTGCCAATGGCGATATTGATTCACCCCAGAAAGCCCGGTACGTGCTGCAAGCCACCGGTGCCGACGGACTGTTGATTGGCCGGGCCGCTCAAGGGCGCCCGTGGATTTTTCGCGAAATAGAACACTTCCTTCGCACTGGTGAAACACTGCCGGCGCTGCAGTTGAGTGAAGTGGAACGCATTCTGCTAGAGCATCTGGCGGCGCTCCACGTTTTCTACGGCGATGTGCTTGGCGTGCGAATTGCCCGCAAGCATGTTGGCTGGTATCTCGCAACCTTGCCGGGCGCCAGGGAGTTCCGCGCCCACTTCAATCGTTTGCAAGATACAGAAGCACAATGCGCCAACGTTCGCGAGTTCTTCAGCGAACGCGACAAAAGCCCGGAAACAGGGCAAGAAAAAGAGGTGGCCGCATGACGATGATGACTGAGACTTTAGTGAGTGGAACGACACCCGTGAGCGACAACGTCAATTTGAAACAGCACCTCAACACGCCGAGCGAAGAGGGCCAGACCCTGCGCGGCAATGTCGAGAAGGCGCTGCACAATTATTTCGCCCACCTTGAAGGTGCTGCCGTCACTGACGTCTACAACCTGGTGTTGTCGGAAGTCGAAGCGCCACTGCTCGAATGCGTGATGAACTACGTCAAGGGCAACCAGACGAAAGCATCCGAGCTGCTGGGCCTCAATCGCGGCACTTTGCGCAAGAAACTCAAGCAGTACGATCTGCTTTAAGCATTCCAGATACAGAAAAGGCGACCTGCTGCAGGGGTCGCCTTTTTTGCTGATTGACTCCTTTTGCTTTTGATGGAAATTGAGATGACCGACCAGACTACCCGCCTGCCGATCCGCCGCGCCTTGATCAGTGTTTCCGACAAGACCGGCATCCTTGAATTCGCCCGTGAACTGGAAGCCCTTGGCGTTGAAATCCTGTCCACTGGCGGCACGTTCAAGCTGCTGCAGGACAATGGCGTCGCAGCGGTAGAAGTCGCCGATTACACAGGTTTTGCGGAAATGATGGACGGCCGGGTCAAGACCCTGCACCCGAAAATCCACGGCGGCATTCTCGGTCGTCGCGGTATCGACGACGCGATCATGAACGAGCACGGCATCAAGCCGATCGATCTGGTGGCGGTCAACCTCTACCCGTTCCAGGCAACCGTCGCCAAACCAGGTTGCGACCTGCCGACCGCTATCGAGAACATCGACATCGGCGGCCCGACCATGGTCCGCTCTGCTGCCAAGAACCATAAAGACGTCGCTATCGTGGTCAACGCCAGTGATTACGGTCAGGTTCTGGAGAGCCTCAAGGCTGGCGGTCTGACTTACGCACAGCGCTTCGACCTGATGCTCAAGGCATTCGAGCACACCGCAGCGTACGACGGCATGATCGCCAACTATCTGGGCAGCATCGACCAGAAGGCCGAAACGCTGAGCACAGAAGGCCGCAGCGAATTCCCGCGCACCTTCAACAGCCAGTTCATCAAAACCCAGGAAATGCGCTACGGCGAGAACCCGCACCAGAGCGCGGCGTTCTACGTTGAAGCCCACCCGGCTGAAGTGGGGATCGCCACTGCGACCCAGCTGCAAGGCAAGGAATTGTCTTTCAACAACGTGGCCGATACCGACGCCGCGCTGGAATGTGTCAAGAGCTTCGTCAAGCCAGCCTGCGTTATCGTCAAGCACGCCAACCCGTGCGGCGTCGCAGTTGCCCTGGACAACGAAGGCGGTATTCGTCAGGCGTACGAGCTGGCTTACGCGACCGATACCGAATCTGCTTTCGGCGGCATCATCGCCTTCAACCGCGAGCTGGATGCTGAAACAGCCAAGGCCATCGTTGAGCGCCAGTTCGTTGAAGTGATCATCGCGCCAAGCGTCAGCGCCGAAGCTCAGGCCGTGGTTGCCACCAAAGCCAACGTGCGCCTGCTGACCACCGGCCAATGGGCCATGGAACGCACCGCCGCCTGGGACTACAAGCGCGTCAACGGCGGCCTGCTGGTACAGAGCCGTGACATCGCCATGATCACCTCGGCCGACCTGAAAGTCGTGACCAAGCGCGCCCCAAGCGAGCAGGAAGTCCACGACCTGATCTTCGCCTGGAAAGTCGCCAAATACGTTAAATCCAACGCCATCGTCTACGCCAAGAACCGCCAGACCATCGGTGTCGGCGCTGGCCAGATGAGCCGCGTGAACTCGGCTCGCATTGCTGCAATCAAGGCCGAGCATGCTGGCTTGCAGGTACAGGGTGCAGTCATGGCGTCCGACGCATTCTTCCCGTTCCGCGACGGTATCGACAACGCGGCCAAGGTGGGCATCACTGCAGTGATCCAGCCAGGCGGCTCGATGCGTGACAACGAAGTGATCGCGGCAGCTGACGAAGCTGGCATTGCGATGGTGTTCACCGGGATGCGGCATTTCCGTCATTGACGAATGCGTTTCCTGTAGGAGCGAGCTTGCTCGCGATAAGGCCGGAACGGCCTTCAAAAGAGTTTGAATTTAAATCCTTTGCCAGCGCTTCGCACTGGATCGCGAGCAAGCTCGCTCCTACAGGTTCGGGTTCGCACGCCCTCTACAGAATTCAGCGTCATCGAGGTTATTTGAAATGAATGTTCTCATCATCGGCAGTGGTGGCCGCGAACACGCTCTGGCGTGGAAAGTCGCTCAGGACCCACGTGTCGTCAAAGTTTTCGTCGCTCCGGGTAACGCTGGCACCGCCATCGAAGCCAAGTGCGAGAACGTCGCCATCGACGTGCTGGCCCTTGAGCAACTGGCGGACTTCGCTGAAAAAAACGTTTCCCTGACTATCGTTGGCCCGGAAGTACCGCTGGTTGCCGGCGTCGTCGACCTGTTCCGCAGCCGTGGTCTGGATTGCTTTGGCCCGACTGCTGGCGCCGCTCAGCTGGAAGGCTCGAAAGCGTTCACCAAAGATTTCCTGGCCCGTCACAAGATCCCTACTGCCGATTACCAGAACTTCACCGAGATCGAGCCTGCACTGGCTTACCTGCGCGAAAAAGGTGCTCCGATCGTCATCAAGGCCGACGGCCTGGCTGCGGGCAAAGGCGTCATCGTCGCCATGACTCTGGGCGAAGCCGAAGATGCCGTTCGTGACATGCTGGCTGGCAACGCTTTTGGCGAAGCAGGTTCGCGCGTCGTAATCGAAGAATTCCTCGATGGCGAAGAAGCCAGCTTCATCGTCATGGTCGATGGCAAGAATGTGCTGCCAATGGCGACTAGCCAGGATCACAAACGTGTAGGCGACGGCGACAGCGGTCCGAATACGGGCGGCATGGGCGCGTACTCCCCTGCTCCCGTGGTGACGGCCGAAGTCCACCAGCGCGTCATGGATCTGGTCATATGGCCGACTGTCCGAGGCATGGCTGACGAAGGTAACGTTTACACCGGCTTCCTCTATGCTGGTTTGATGATCGACAAGGCGGGCAACCCCAAGGTTATCGAGTTCAACTGCCGCTTTGGCGATCCGGAAACCCAACCGGTAATGCTGCGTCTGCAATCGAGCCTGGTCTTGCTGGTCGAGGCCGCGCTGGCCCAAGCCCTGGACAAGGTCGAAGCTCAGTGGGATCCCCGCCCAAGCCTGGGCATCGTTCTGGCCGCTGGCGGCTACCCGGGCGATTACGCCAAGGGCGCAGCCATTAAAGGCTTGAGCGACGCCGCGCAGTTGCCGGGCAAAGTGTTCCACGCCGGTACTGCCTTGCAAGAGGGTGAAGTTGTGACGAGCGGCGGACGAGTGCTGTGTGCAACGGCGCTGGGTGAAACCGTGAGCGATGCGCAAAAACACGCCTATGCTCTGGCCACCAGAATCGATTGGGAAGGCTGTTTCTACCGCAACGACATTGGCTATCGCGCCATTGCCCGCGAGCGCGGCGAAGACCAGGAATAGTCTTTCGTCGAGCTATCTTCAGGGTCGGTAGTTATTCATGCCGGCCCTGAAGGTTCGAATTTACGACTTCACTGTTTCACAACGTTATAAGGCATTCATCTACGAAGGGATTTCATTGTGCGCTGGCTCAGGATTGCCAAAAGTTTGACCGTCGGGCTGCTGGCCCTGCTCTTCGCGCTATCGGCCCATGCCGAGCCGAGTGCAGGCTGGTCAACATTGCTCGACAATCAGGCAAGCCTGCAACTGAGTGATGTCCGCTCCGCCCGTTATCAGAATGAATTCAGCCCCACAGGGCTGGATCAGGTGACTGCAGCCGATCGCAACAGCGCGCTGTGGCTGCACTACCGCATGCAGCCTGAAGAACACGAGCAGCTGCTGCGCATCTTTGCCCCCGATCTTGCCAGTCTGGACCTCTACGTTCTAGACGGTGAAAACATCGTCAATCATTCCCGCACCGGCAACGATGTGCCACCGCAGAACCAGATTCTGCGGGCCAGCGACTTCATGCTGCCGCTGCCCCAGCGCAATGCCCCGCTGGACATCTACCTGCGGCTGGTTTCAACCCAGCAGCTACGCCCGAACATAACCCTTGAGCCTGCCATCCTCAGCGCCGCCGACGAGCGCGAGCCGTTTCTGTTCGGCTTGCTGTTCGGGTCTCTGGCGATGCTGATCGTACAAAACCTGACCCGCTACGCGCACACCCGCTCCCAGACCAACCTCTGGCTGGCGGCATGCGAAGGCTTGCTGGCACTCAGTGCGCTACTGCTGCTGAACCTGCTGACACCCTGGCTCAAGACCTGGCACATCGCGCAAACCCCAAGCGCCCATTTGACGCTGCTGCTGGCGGCAATCACGGGCCTGAAGTACACCCAAAGCTTCTTTGCCCACCACCAGAACGTGCTCCTCAACCGGCTATTGATGGGCAGCATGCTGACCATCGCGCTGGGCGGTTTGCTGGTGTTTTTCGTCGACACGCTACCGCTGAACCTGGTGACGTTCGCGCTGGTGACCTTGTCGACGCTGAGCATCCTCCTGACATCGGCATGGCATTGGCAGCGAGGCTACTCGCCTGCGCGATTGTTTGTGGTCGCGATGGTGACCTTCAACATTGGCTGCCTGGTAATCCTGCCTGCCCTGCTGTGGCTGACCTGGATTTCTCCGCAATGGCTGATTCTCACTCTATTGGCAGTGTTCTGCGGGAGCGGTCTGCTCATGAGCATCGCCATCAGCGAGCGGCATCGCAGCTTTACCGAAGACAACTTCAGCATTAGCCGGAATGAAGCCGCCAGCACCGCAGAAATCAACGCCAAAGCAGAGTTTCTGGCCAAGATCAGTCATGAAATCCGCACGCCCATGAATGGCGTGCTGGGCATGACCGAGCTGTTGTTGGGCACGCCGCTGTCGGTCAAACAACGCGACTATGTGCAAACCATCCATAGCGCGGGCAATGAACTGCTGACCCTGATCAACGAAATTCTCGACATCACCAAGCTCGAATCCGGACAGATCGAACTGGACGATGTGCAGTTCGATCTCAGCGCCTTGATCGAAGACTGCCTGAATATCTTCCGCGCCAAGGCTGAGCAACAGGATGTAGAGCTGATCAGCCTGATACAGCCGCAAGTGCCACGGGTCATCAGCGGTGACCCGACACGCCTGCGACAGACCGTGTTGAGCCTGCTGGAAAATGCCCTGAAGAAAACCGACGAAGGTGAAATTCTGGTACTGGTCGCCCTCGACAGCAGAGCGGGTAAGCCACGCCTACGCATTGCCGTGCAGGACAGCGGCGAATCCATCTCCGCCGGCGAACGCGAGGCGCTGCTACAGGCTGAGTTGCACAGCAAGAACTTCATGGCGGCCAGCAAGCTGGGCGGGCATCTGGGACTGGTCATTGCACGGCAGCTCATCCTGCTGATGGGCGGTGAGTTCGGTATTCAAACCGGCGGCAGCCAGGGCAGCACGCTGTGGCTGAGTCTGCCGCTGGACGCCAGCCGTCTTGAGCGGCCGCCGCTGGATCTGGACAGCCCGCTGCTGGACGCACGGGTATTGGTCGTCGACGACAACGATACCTGCCGCAAAGTACTGGTGCAGCAATGCAGCTCATGGGGTCTGAATGTAAGCGCCGTGGCGTCCGGCAAAGAAGCGCTGGCGCTATTGCGCACCAAGGCGCATCTGCGCGACTACTTTGACGTGGTGTTGCTCGACCAGAACATGCCGGGCATGACAGGTATGCAGCTGGCCGCCAAGATCAAAGAGGATCCGAGCCTCAACCACGACATCCTGCTGATCATGCTCACTGGCATCAGCAATGCACCGAGCAAGATCATCGCCCGCAATGCAGGGATCAAGCGCATCCTGGCCAAGCCGGTAGCGGGCTACACGCTTAAAACCACACTGGCCGATGAACTCACCCAGCTCAACAAAGGCGTATCCAGCAACAGTTCCGCGCCGGTCGCCAGTAATCCGGTCAGCGTCCCCGACGACTTCCGGATTCTGGTGGCCGAAGACAACACCATCTCCACCAAAGTCATTCGCGGCATGCTGGGCAAGCTGAACCTGAACCCGGATACGGCCAGCAACGGCGAAGAAGCCTTAAGGGCGATGAAGGCCCAGCGTTACGATCTGGTGCTGATGGACTGTGAAATGCCGATTCTCGACGGCTTCACGGCGACCGAGCAATTGCGCGCATGGGAAGTCGGCAATCAGCGAGTTCGCACACCTGTGGTCGCCCTGACGGCCCACATCCTCACTGAACACAAGGACCGCGCGCGACAGGCGGGCATGGATGGGCACATGTCCAAACCGGTGGAGCTATCGCAACTGCGCGAGCTTGTTGAGCACTGGGTTGCACAGCGCGACAAGATCCGGGCGCTGACGTCGGCCGGCAACCTCTATCAACAAAATTGAGCGCAGCCTCGACAGCCATACCGGTTGCGCCCTGATAGACTCCCCCCACTTCATAACCTGCCGCCGAGCTCAAGCCATGCTCCACGTGTTGTTCAGCGTTTATCTCAAGATGCTGGTGCTTTATAGCCCGTTCTTCGTTCTGTCCTGCTTTATCAGCCTCACTCGCGGCCATTCGCGCAAAGAGCAGCGTCGACTGGCGTGGAAGGTGGCACTGGGAACACTGGTTGCCAGCGTTTTGCTGTACCTGTTCGGCCGGGTCATTTTCAGTGTGTTCGGCATCACGGTCGATGCCTTCCGGATTGGCGCTGGCAGTGTGCTGTTCATTTCGGCGCTGGCCATGGCTCAGGGCAAGTCAGCCGTGCAGACCGACAACGTTCAGCAGGACGTCACCATCGTCCCGTTGACCATCCCCCTGACCGTCGGCCCAGGCACCATCGGTGCACTGCTGGTCATGGGCGTCAGCCAACCGCACTGGGATGACAAACTCACCGCGATTCTCAGCATTGCCCTGGCCAGCTTCACCGTGGGTGTGGTGCTGTATTTGTCCAACCACATTGAACGTATTCTCGGCGACCAAGGCTTGCAGATCGTCAGCCGTTTGATGGGCTTGTTCGTCTGTGCCCTGGCTGCGCAGATTATCTTCACCGGTGTGCAGGGTTATCTGGTGCGGTGATCCGAATGTTAGCGTCTGGAGAGCCACGCCTTAAATTGGACGGATAGCTTCACGGGCGTGATTATCCAGAAACGACTCTACTTTTTGTCGATACCGCTCGTAGGACACCGCGCTGAACCGGTACTCTCCGCCTGAAATAGTCACTGCTATTTTTGATCGCGACCCTTCAAACCAACTGCTCTCGGTAGTCGCAATAAGCATCTCCAAGCCGCAAAACAGCATCTCTATTCGCCCACGAGAATCCCTGCGACAGGGGATGATCTGGACGTTTTCACTTCTCTCCCTGCTGAACCAGTTGCGAAAGAAAGCCTTGCCGTCCTGACTGCGCAGCAGTGCCAGGAACGAGGAACTGGCGAGGCGCTCCAGTTCTCGATTCTCCCCGGTCTCCAGCGCATCACTGACAACCGAGTACAGATCTCGGGGATCTGTTAACACAAAGCGTTCACCAGGCAGCGCATCAGTGATCTCGAAACCATTTTTATAGAGTTCCAGTTGGTACCGGTCGATCCATTGAGCCCAGTGTCGCTTGCGGTTAAAACGGTTGCTGGCGTTAATTTCGGCATAAGCGAGACAGTCCAGAATGTCCGCCTTTTCCCCTGCCAAGGTGCCCGCAGAGAAAGAAATAAGGTTGGTTCCCCCGAGCAGAATATCGGTTGGATTATTCATCTGCCGTACCTCCATCCAGAGCGATCAACAGGTCGTCTTTGGCGGATCCCACTTCAGCAACGATGCCCCCTCTGACCCGACGGTATTGCCGTTCAACGAACTCCATTGAAACAACGGTGACATCCAGATTGCCAATCGTTCGCTCAGCCGCAAAATGCGCGGCCACGGCGGGTAGGCTGATCGGCTGGAGCATTTTTGACGAAAGAAAAACCGTGGTAATCATCGAGCCTGGGCCCACGAAGCTGATCTGCAGGGCCAGGGATGCTTGATCCCGATCTGGCCGCGAGTCCACTGCGTACTCTTGCAATAAGCTCAACCCGGCATGACTGCTGGATGGATTTCGCAGGTCAGCTAGAAACCTCTGGAAGCGCGCAACCATAGTTGCTGGCAAGGTGGACCCGAGCAGTTCAAGCAATCGCTGATCCAATTGGAAAGAAGTCTGGCTCTCGTCACTGTATTGCTGGCTATCTTCCCGCAGACCAAGCCAGCCAAACAGCGTCATAAGCTTCTTGCACTTGCCACTCCATTCCTGGACATTGTCGTATTTTTGATATTTATCTGAAGCAGCCAATTGCATATACAGGCTTGAGTTTATGACATCCTCTTTTCGCTGCTCGCTCACGCCGCTTGCAAAAAACAGTACATGACCAGCGCTCACATAGGTGCTAAACATTCCGTCATCCATTACGGCCTCACTTATCAGTCTTATAAACGGGCTGCCGCAGGCGGCAACCCTGATGAATCGCCTTACTTGATACTTGCAAATTCGGCAATGGCCTCATTGGTCAGATACTCATCAACCAACTTCTCGACACGTCGCCATTGACGATGATTCAATATCGTCGCGTTTTCGCCTCGTTCAATAGTGACCGACGAGGTATTGAAATCCCAGAAGAGTACGTTGGTGACACTTAACTGAACCTTGAGTGTCACGACCGCCATTGCCAGCAGTACGTCCCCGTCCTCCGTTTCGACACCGGAAACTATCGCAAAACTGACATCATTGAAGCGTTTGACCGAACGCTGGAACAACTCAAGCGGCTGATCCTGTGATTTCAGGCTTTCAAACGCGCTACCTACCAGACCTAGCAACAGCTTGGCGCTCAGCGGACCCGAAACGGCAGAACCAATCAAACGGGTCAAGATGTCCAGCCCGATCTTGTCCATGGTCAGCCGGGTATCGGTCGCCTGATACTCACCATACCTGGCACGAGTCGATGGAAACCCGCAGGTTTTCATCGCATTCATGAACGTCTCATACCACTCGACGTTTTTCCGGGAATTGCCCGCCCTGGTCATTGCATATTGAAGGGCATCACAAACAATCTCTTTATTTCTGTTCGACATGCCTCCAGCGATGGACACCAGAACATTCTCGACCACAGCTGCGGTATCTTTCCCAGCCTCATCGTCCAAACGTGCAAGGTCGCTCAAACGACTCATGGCGTTATCAGTCAAGCCATCAAACTGCTCTGAATACTTCATAAAATTCCTTTTTTGTATGTCATGTCCCTCATGGACAACTCAAAACTAGCGCACACCCAATAGCCGCGTCTACACCACAGGGAATGCACTTGGTACATCAACTAATGAACAGCTACCCAATTCCCCCGCCCTTGAACGCCTTCGTAGGAAATCGGATAAATATGCGAAGAGCCAGCAAATACAAGGCGCACCGAACACTAGAGCGAAGCCATATTGCATTGCAGATATCGAAGTATCGAATTGTCCGGCGACTAATAACGATTAACCCACACAACTTGATAACCAGCTACTACTTGAATCAAGGAAACTTCTTACAGTGACAGACGATAAAAAAGCCATGAATACAGCCATCGTCCGTTCGTAACTTGCATAGCGAACGGGCGATGGCTCGGTGTTTTAATGCGAAACGGGGCACCAGGGTTAGCGTGGCGCTTTGTCACCATACCAACGCGGCGTATAAACCCACTGACGCCCGTCTGCTCGAGCGAAGGTGCAGGTGGTCGAGGAGCCGATCAAGACCATGGTGCGCATGTCGACCTGCTCCGGCGTCAACTCGCCTAAGGTGATGATGCGCAGCGTCTGCCCTGGTCGGCTTATATCTCGCCCCAGCGTCACAGGCGTTTCAGGCGCGCGGTGCAGACGGACGATTTCAAGTGCGCGGCCCAGTTGCCAAGGTCTTGAACGGGAAATCGGGTTGTAGAACGCCAGGGCCAGATCAGCCTGGGAGGCCAGGTCCAGGCGTTTTTCGATGATTTCCCAGGGTTTGAGGTTGTCTGACAGGGACATCACGCAGAAGTCATGACCCAGCGGCGCGCCTGCCTGAGCAGCGGTCGCCAGTGAAGCGGAGACACCCGGCAGGATTTCCAGCTCGACGTTATGCCAATCGGCATTGGTGGATTCGTGCAGGGCTTCGAGCACTGCAGACGCCATGGCGAAAACACCCGGGTCGCCTGACGACACCACCACTACAGAACGCCCGGACGCGGCCAGTTCGAAGGCATGGCGAGCGCGCTGCATTTCTTCGCGGTTATCCGTGCAATGCATGACTTGATCGGCACGGAACGGCCCGGCCATGCGCACGTAAGTTTCGTAGCCCAATATGTCGTTGGCCCGAGCCAGCTCAGCCTTGACCGCCGGGACCATCAAATCGGCGGCGCCAGGCCCCAAACCGATGACCGCCAGCCTGCCCCGCGCCTTACCCATGCGCTGAACATCCAGCGGCTGCGGCGCCACAGCGATAGCCAAGCCTTCGCTGACATTGATCGGCGGCAGCAATTGCGGCACTGCTTGAGTGGCCATTTCCAGCGCTGAAGCCTGCGCCACGAAGCGCACCGGCACGTCCAGTTCAATGGCCGCCCGATGCAGCAACGGGTCGGCCATCTGCGAATCAGCCGCCAGCAGGCAGGCCAGGGATTGCACGGCGATGCCCGCGTTGTGAAGCGCAGCGCGCACGCGAACGCTTAATTCGGCGTCAATATCAGTAACAGCTACGGCCACGCTGCGTGGGTAGATAAGCAATTCGTTAGCCGATGGTTCGCGCTCGGCACAACTGACGTGAATAGCCAACTGTGCGTGTTCGTCTTGGGGCAGTTGCGCCTGGGCCAGCCAGGGTGCAGCACCTTCGATGCGCACGCTTTCGCCAGACAGCAAATCCGAAACAAAGCGCTTGCCCAGCTCCAGATCGCCCAAGGCATAGCCGGTTGGCGGGTTGAGCAAGCAGGTGCCGAAACGCAATTCGCCGCTGGTGGTGATCGCTGGCGCGATGCCCAGGCCGGCTGCAATTTCCCGGGCCATGACGTTGACGCCGCCCAACCCGCCCAGCAGCGGAACCACGGCAGTGCCGTCTTCGGCTATCGCCAGCACCGCGGGCTCTGCGCCTTTTTCCAGGAGCAGCGGTGCGAGGGTGCGGATGACGATTCCGGCGGCGCACAGGGCAATGATCGGGGTGTTCTGCTGATAAAACTGACGCAGCGTGGTGCCGAATTCGCTGTAGGTTCGATCCGCACCTTGCACCCGGTCCAGCAGGCCGTAGATCAGTGAATCCGGGTACAACTGTTGAATGCGTTGCGCGGTGGCGAGGCTGCCATTGCCCAGGATCACGATGGCCGGAATGTTATGCGCCATCAGCCTTGCCACCTTTCGCCGGGAACAATGATCAGCGAGAAATAAGGCGATGACATCGGTACGACTTCATCCAGCGGGACGATTTTCTGGTTGGCCATGGTGGCGCGCTCCACATACAGCGCACGCTCAGCCAGCCCCAGTTCTTCAAGCACCTGTCGGACTTTCGGGAAGTTACGCCCCAGTTTCATGATCACTGCGGCATCAGCATCGGCCAGCTTGCGCTTGAGTTCTTCATGAGACAGCACGCCGGACAGCACCGACAGGCTCTGGTTGCGATACACCAGCGGAGCACCCAGCACTGAGGCGCCGCCGAGCATCGAACAAACTCCCGGCACCACTTCGGCCTCGTACTTATCAGCAAGGCGGTCATGCAGGTACATGTAGGAGCCGTAGAAAAACGGATCGCCTTCGCAAATCACTGCTACGTCGCGCCCGGCATCCAGGTGCGCGGCAACATCGACACTGGACTCGTCGTAGAAATCGCTGATGACTTTTTCGTAGGACATTGGTGCAGGCAGCGCTTCGGTGGTCACCGGATAAACCAGCGGCATCAGCGTCTGGGCGTCCTGCAAATGGCCTTCGATGATGCCGAAGGCGTTGCCTTTCTTGCCCTTGGCGACGAAGTAGGCAATCACCGGCGACTCACGCAACAGGCGCAACGCTTTGACGGTAATCAGTTCCGGGTCGCCAGGGCCGACGCCCAGGCCAATCAATCGACCGCGTGCCTGCATCATTCGATCTCCGTGGCCAGTGCGTTGACCGCAGCCACCGCCATGGCGCTGCCGCCGCGACGACCCTGCATGATCACAAACGGCACGCCACGGCTATCGGCGGCGAGCATTGCCTTGGATTCGGCAGCACCGACGAAGCCCACCGGGAAACCGAGAATCAGGGCTGGTTTCGGCGCGCCTGCATCGAGCATCTCCAGCAGATAGAACAGCGCAGTCGGCGCATTGCCAATCACCACGACGCTGCCTTCCAGATGCGGACGCCACAGTTCCAGAGCCACCGCTGAACGGGTGTTGCCCAGATCCAGAGCCATCTCCCGCACGCCTTCATCGTGCAGGGTGCAGATGATCTGGTTATTGGCGGGCAGACGCGTGCGGGTAATACCTTCGGAGACCATGCGCGCATCACAGAGAATCGGCGCGCCCGCGGCCAACGCATCGCGACCGGCCTTGCCAGCACCCTCCGAGAAGCGCAGGTCTTCGATCACCTCGACCATGCCGCAGGCGTGGATCACCCGCACGGCGAGTTTTTCCAGGTCGGCAGGGATGGTGTCCAGGCGCGCTTCAGCGCGAATGATCGAGAAGGAGTTGCGATAAATCTCCTGACCATCGCGGATGTAATCAATCATCGGTGTTGCTCCGTGAGTCGGCGATCAATAACGCGCCGGCTGCTTCAATAGTGAGGTCACGCGCTTGCAGGGCACCAAATCCGGGCTGGCCTGCATCGCGAAAATAAAGGTCGTAGTGGCCGGGGGAAACCGCCAGCAACGTCACCGGGGCAAGATGCGCCGCCGCGCAAGAACGCTTGCAGGCTGACAGGTGCACCGCTCTGCTGATCCCGCTGTTTTGCAATTGATCCGCCAGCAGACGCGCATCGGCCTTGGTGTCGGCCTGGCCCTTGGCGCAATCAGTGGCGCCGGTGCAGGCAATGATTTGCGCAAGGGCCTGGGCAGGCGAACAGAGTAGCCCGGCGGTTTGTAGCGCCCGCAGCACCTGCGGTCCATGCTCGGTCGGGATGTTGGGTAACAACAGACTCTGCCAGGGCGTGAGGCGCAAGCTGCCATCGCCAGAATCAACAGCCAGTTGCGACACAGTGCTGAGCATCGCCGGATCCAGACGTCCCAGGGGCACGACACCGCCGACCGATACCTTGCCCGTTTCCCGCTGTGGATAAAGGCCGATGTGCTGATGAGCGGCAATGGCCGGGCGACGCCAATTGGTTACTTTCTGATCAGCACGCAACGGAAAACCCAACCGCATCTGCAACTGCTGAAGAATTTGCCCGAGGGACTGTTCCGCCAACAAATGCCGCATGCGCACCTGCTCGGGACGGGCCGTGTCGAGGAACAGCTCCAGTACCGCTAACACCAGATCAAGGCCTTTTGCGACAGGGACCGCAGCCAAGGGTGAATCATCGGCTGCACAACCGGCCAGCCCGAAGCCCAGCAGGACATCGCCATCGATTTGCAGCGCTGACAGCCAAAGATCATGGGGATGTTCGAGCATCACCAGACCTTCGCCACCATCCAGTGACAGGGCGAACTTGGGTGACAAGTCATGAAAGCGCGGGTTGCTCTCCAGCGCCGCCAGAATCTGCCCGGCCAGTGGCCGAACATCCAGCAGCATCTGCGGGTCAAGGCCGGCCATGGGGCTGAGCATCAGGTTGCGCACGTCGTCGCTGTCCGGGTTGTCCGGTCCCAGACCGGCGGCCAGCAAAGTGCCAATCAACGCATCCTGTTCAGTACCGATACCGCGAATCTGCAGATTGGCGCGGTTGGTGACTTCGATCACGCCATGGGCATAGCGCTGCGCCGCTTGGGCCACGGCTTGCGCCTGAGTGGCGCTGATCGAACCGCCCGCCAGTTTGATTCGACAGATGCCGCCATCCAACGCCGGGACGATACGCAGCAACCCCGGACAGGCCGAGGGGCGTAGCGATGCGGTTGGCGTGCGAGCGGACTTCGGCTCGATCAATGGATCACCGTCAATTAGGTCGGACATTTAGGCCTGAATGGACACGTTGTGCCTGATGGCGCGGTATTATGCCTGCTTTGTCCGCAGGCATGAAAAGCCGCTCTGTCGGAAGATTGGATTGAGGTAAGTAAATGTCGCCCTGGCTGACAGTCGTGGGAATCGGTGAAGACGGTTACAAAGGCCTGGGCAAGAACGCCCGGCATGCCCTGCTGCGTGCCGATCAGGTATTTGGTGGACCGCGTCAGCTGGCTTTGCTGCCACCGTGCATCAAAGCCGAGCGTCGCGCCTGGCCTAGCCCTTTTTCCTTGAGTCCTGTGGTGGAGCAGCGCGGCGCTGAAGTGTGTGTGCTGGCCAGCGGGGATCCGATGCTGTTCGGGGTCGGCGCCAGCCTGACGCGAGTGGTAGCGGTCAAAGAAATGCAGATTTTCCCGGCGCCCTCCTCCTATTCATTGGCAGCGGCAAGGCTGGGCTGGCCGCTGCAGGAGGTCGTCACCTTGTCGGTGGTCGCCCGACCATTGGCGGCGCTGAACGCGCAATTTCATCACGGCGTGCGTTTGCTGGTCCTGAGCAACGATGGCAGCAGCCCGGCAGCGATTGCCGGTTTGTTGCGTGAAAAGGGTTTCGGACCGAGCCGCATGACGGTGCTGGAACACTTGGGTGGCGACGCGGAGCGCCGAGTGGAGGGACTGGCCAGCGAATGGGCCAACCCGGATATTGCCGCGCTGAATCTGGTGGCTATTGATTGCCGTGCCGATGCCCACGCCATACGCCTCTCCCCTTTGGCCGGTCTGCCCGACGCGGCGTTCGAGCATGACGGTCAACTGACCAAGCGCGATGTGCGTGCCATCACCCTGGCGCGGCTGGCCCCGGTGCCGGGCGAATTGTTGTGGGATGTGGGCGCCGGTTGTGGCTCCATCGGCATCGAGTGGATGCGCGCTCATCCCACCTGTCGAACCCTGGCGATCGAAGCCGACGAAGGCCGCCAGCAACTGATCGAATTCAACCGCGATGCGCTGGGTGTGCCTGGCCTGCAATTGGTGCGCGGCAGTGCGCCACAGGCACTTGCAGGACTGGAGCCGCCGGACGCGATTTTCATCGGCGGCGGCGTGACACGCCCCGGCGTACTCGACGCGTGCTGGCAACAACTGCGTTCCGGCGGCCGACTGGTTGCCAACGCCGTGACCCTGCAAGGCGAAGCCGCGCTGATGGCCTGGCGCGATCTGCATGGCGGTGAACTGACCCGTATCCATATCGCCCACGCCAAACCCCTGGGCGAGTTCGACACCTGGCGTCAGGCCTTGCCGATCACCCTGCTGGACGTGGTCAAACCCTGATGCGCAACGAGACCGCCGAACAACCCGCCCCACTGCGCAGCGGCCTGACCACCGGCAGCTGCGCCACGGCTACTTGTCTGGCGGCCGCGCGGCTATTGTTGGGCGGGGAAGTCAACGACGCGGTAGAAATCGTCCTGCCCAAAGGCAAACAGGTGCAGATGCGTCTGGAGTTTTGCCGACTTATTGCAGACGGTGCAGAAGCCGGCACCATCAAAGACGCCGGCGATGATCCGGACGTGACCCACGGCGCGCTGGTTTTCACTCGGGTGCGATTGTTGGAAATCCCCACGGTGACCTTCATTGCAGGCGCTGGCGTCGGCACCGTCACCCGGCCGGGGCTGGTGTTGAAAGTTGGCGAACCGGCGATCAACCCGGTGCCGCGAATGATGATGATCGAACACCTGCAAAAACTCGCTGACGAAACTGGCTACGAAGGCGGATTTGAAGTCACGGTCAGCGTCGAAGGCGGCGAAGCCCTGGCCCTGAAGACCATGAACCCGCGCCTTGGCATTCTCGGTGGCCTGTCGATTCTGGGCACCAGCGGGATCGTCCGGCCGTTTTCCTGTGCCGCCTACATCGCCTCGATTCATCAAGGCATTGACGTCGCCAAGACCAATGGCTATCAGCACATTGCGGCGTGCACTGGTAATGCCAGCGAAGACACCATGCGCCGGGTTTATCAAATGCCGGACATTGCCCTGATCGAAATGGGCGACTTTGTCGGTGCGGTGCTCAAACATTTGCGCAAGGTCCCGGTGGCCAAACTGAGCATCTGCGGCGGCTTCGGCAAAATCAGCAAACTGGCGGCCAGACACATGGATCTGCACAGCCGCCACTCCAGTATCGACCTGCCGCAACTGGCACGCTGGGCCGCTGACGGCGGGGCTGACGAGGCGTTGCAACAGGCAATTCGCGACGCCAACACCAGTCAGCAGGCTCTGGCGATGTGCGCCGCTGTGGGCGTGCCGTTGGGCGATATTGTTTGCCAGCACGCGCTGGACTTTGCGCGCAGCGTGGTGCCGGAGCAGGTTGCCGTGGAAGTTTTCGCCATTGACCGTCAGGGCGGGATTGTCGGGACTGCGGGCGTCTTGTCATGAGGAGTCGGGCATGAAGCGGCTGTTATTGCTGGGCGGCGTTACGGATGCGCTGGCCATAGCCCGAACACTTGGCCCGCAGCATATCTATAGCCTGGCGGGTGTGGGTCGAGTGCCTACCGATCTAACCTGTCAGGTGCGGGTCGGCGGCTATGGCGGTGCCGAAGGCCTGGCGCAGTTCGTCACCGAGCAAGGCATTAATTTGCTGGTGGACGCGACTCATCCTTATGCCGCGCAGATCAGCCACAACGCCGCCCGCGCAGCAGAACTGGCCAAGATACCTTGCTGGGCCTTGCGTCGCCCGGGCTGGCAGGCGGGGCCGAACGATGACTGGCGTGAAGTGGCTGACTGGCGCGAACTGGTCCAGGCCCTCAAGCCCTTCAAACGCCCGCTTTTCACGTTAGGCCGCGAACCTTTGCAGCATCTGGATGAAATCCCTGAACAGCAGTTCTGGACCTTGCGCGCCCTGGAAAACACCTTACGAGATCTGCCGCAACACGAGCGCTGCGAAATCATCGGCGCACGGGGGCCCTTTCTGCTGGAAGACGAGCGCGCACTCTTTGAGCAGCGCGCGATCGATGTACTGATCAGCAAAAACAGCGGCGGCGATGCAACCGAGGCCAAGCTGGAAGTGGCGCGGGAATTGAGAGTGCCGGTGCTGATACTGAAGCGGCCGGTGTTACCGGAAGTTGACCGAGAGTTTGATTCCCGTCAGGCGTTGCTTGAGGCGTTGGAGGCTAGAATGCATGCCCTGTAGGAGCTGCCGAAGGCTGCGAAAGCATTCCCATGGCAGACCGAATTCGCAGCCTTCGGCAGCTCCTACAGGTCTTGGTTGCATCAACTGGAGAGATACGATGCTGAAACACCTGCTCATCCTGGCGGCGCTTTTACTGCCAGCAACTTACGCCAGCGCGAATGACTACCGCCTTGGCGAGCTGACGATTGCCAGCCCATGGTCCATGGAGTTGCCGCCCAATGCGCCAACGGTGGCGGCGTACTTTGTCATTCACAACAATGGCCAGACGGCCGACAAACTGTTGAACGTCGACAGCCCAGTCGCAGGTCTCGCCCAGCTTCATGAGCATGTCCACGCCAATGGCCTGATGAAAATGCAGCAGGTGTCCGCCGTAGAGGTTGCAGCAGGCAGCGATGCGGTGTTTGCGCCAATGGGTTATCACGTGATGTTGCTGGAGCTGCAAGACAAGTCCAGACTCACCGACGGCCAAACCTTCCCGTTGACCCTGCATTTTGAAAAGTCCGGTGAAATTACGGTGCAGGTTCCGGTGATGAAACAAGCGCCCGATGCCATGAAACATAGCCACTGATAAAAAATTGAAATGAGTTACAAGCGCCTGTCAGACAGCCGATCAACCCCGCTACCTCGTGTAAACCGAGGGGCGTGGCTGAGCCTGTTTGCCATGTTGCTGATTTTCGTCGGCCCGCTGATTTCCCAGTCGATGCCGATGGAGCATCACACGGGCATGACGATGCCCATGTCCCAGTCGATGGACATGGACATGGACATGTCCGGGCATGCCGCTGGTCATGGCACGGAACATCACGCCCCGGCAGTCGTTGATGACGGCGCCGACCATGCCTTATGGGCCAAGTGCGGCTATTGCACCCTGCTGTTCAGCTGCCCGGCGCTGATCCAGAGCGTTGCGATCATTGCCTTGGCCGCAGCAAGGCCCGCAGATCTCTACAACGCGGTGACCCAAACCGGTCACGCCCGCAGCAATATTTTCCCCAACGCCCGAAGCCGCGCCCCGCCCCTGTTCGCCACACGATAAATCCAGCCTGAATACGCACCCCGCCCACGGCCCCTGTCTGTCGGCGGGCTGCGTCGTGTGTCGCTCAATGGAGGGCATTGCCCGTGTCCAAACCGTCTGTATCTTTTTATAACCTCGCCTGGCGCTGGCATTTCTACGCCGGTCTATTTGTCGCCCCGTTCATGATCATGCTGTCACTGACCGGGATCATTTACCTGTTCAAACCCCAATTGGACAACCTGATGTACAGCGACCTGCTGCACGTCACGCCCAGCCACCATCAACTCAGCGCCGAGCAGTTACAGCAGCGGGTGCTGAGCCATTTCCCACAAGCCGCAGTCAGCAAATACTTCCCGCCGCTCAACGCCGAGGGCAGCGCGCAGTTTGTCGTGCAGGAAGCAGGTCATGAGCTGAATGTCTTCGTTGACCCGTATCGAGGTGAAATCCTTGGCACACAGGATGCGAAATTCAATCTGCAAGCCATCGCCCGGTTGATACACGGCGAGTTGATGATTGGCACCATTGGCGACCGGCTGGTGGAGCTGGCAGCGGGCTGGGGCATCATGCTCGTGGTTTCAGGACTTTATCTGTGGTGGCCGCGGGGCAACTCCCCCGCAGGCGTGCTATGGCCACGGTTCACCAGACGAGGCCGAGTGTTATGGCGTGATCTGCATGCGGTGACCGGCTTTTGGGGCTCGGTGTTCTTGCTGTTCATGTTGCTCAGCGGCATGGCCTGGACCGGCATGTGGGGCAAGCAATACGCGGAACTATGGAACACTTTCCCCGCCGCCATGTGGAATGACGTACCCAAATCCGACCGGCAGGCCGGTGAGCTGAATACCGGCAAGGTGCAAACCGTGCCTTGGGCGCTGGAGAACACGCCGATGCCGGTGTCCACTGGCGAGCATGCCGAGCACATGAACCACGGCAACATGCATGCAGCACCGGCGGCGCCAAAAGTGTCACTGCAGCAGGTGGTAAACATTGCTACCGAACGGGGCATCGAACCGGGCTACAGTATCACCCAGCCAAAAACCGCTGACGGCGTGTTCACTGTCTCGGTCTTCGCCGATGACCCTCGCAACGACGCAACCCTGCATATCGATCAATACACCGGCAAAGTGCTGGCGGACGTACGCTGGAGCGATTACAGCACCGTGTCCAAAGCCACCGAACTGAGCGTGATGCTGCATGAAGGCAAGTTTTTTGGCTGGTTGAATCAGCTGCTGATTCTGCTGGTGTGCCTGATGATTCTGCTGGGTTCCATCAGTGGCCTGGTGATCTGGTGGAAACGCCGGCCCACAGGCGGCCTGGGCGTCCCGCCGCTGCGTCATGACCTGCCACGCTGGAAAGCCGCGATGGTCATCATGTTCGGTCTGGCCGTGGCATTCCCATTGGTGGGGGCTTCGCTGGTGGTGGTTTATGTGGTGGATCGGTTGGTGTTGTCGCGGTTCATGAAACCAGCGACGGCGGTTTAGGGCTATCCCGATTGCCACGCTGAAATAGGGTCCCGTGGGAGCGAGCTTGCTCGCGAAGAGGCAGGAACATCCGCTGATTCCGGTGCGCCTGTAAAGTTGCCTTCGCAAGCAAGCTTGCTCCCACAGGTTCTGTGACGCACCCAAATCCGTGGGGGCGAGCTTGCTCTCACAGGATCCATGTCATCCCCCATTAACGGTTCTAACCCTCAACATGAGCAACCCGACATGCACCACGCCACGCTGATCCGTACAATGCCGGTTTGCATTCATGGCGCTGTTCAATGTCATCCCTGACACTTACCGATATCACCTGGTCCCCGCCGGAGCATGAGCATTGCCATCATCGCTTCAAGCTGCGCGACACCAGCCTGCACGTTGCGCCCGGTGAGTTTGTCGGGTTGATCGGCCCCAATGGCAGCGGCAAAACCAGCCTGTTGCGCTGCGCCTATCGGTTCAGCCAACCGTTGCAGGGTGAAGTGCTGCTGGATGAGGACAACCTGTGGGAACAGGCACCGCGCTGGTGCGCTCAGCGTATCGCGGTGGTGTTGCAGGAGTTTCCAGATGCCTTTGGCCTGACCGTCGATGAAGTGGTCGCCATGGGTCGCACCCCGCACAAAGGTATGTTCGACGGCGACACCCGGCAGGATCTGCAGATCATCAGCGAAGCCCTGGCGTGCGTCGGCCTGCAGGGTTTTGAGGATCACGCCTTCGCGACCTTGTCGGGTGGGGAAAAACAGCGGGTGATCCTGGCCCGCGCCCTGACCCAGCAACCGCAACTGCTGATACTCGACGAACCCACCAATCACCTTGACCCGCGTTATCAACTTGAGCTGCTGCAACTGGTCAGGCGCCTGAAGATCGGCACCCTGGCGAGCATTCACGACTTGAACCTCGCGGCGGCGTTCTGCGACCGTTTGTACGTGATGGACGGCGGAAAAATCGTCGCCAGCGGCACCCCCACCGAAGTCCTCACCGCTGAACTGCTGCGGGAGGTGTTCGGTGTCGAAGCGCTGGTAGATCGCCACCCCATTTCCGGTTACCCACGCATTACCTGGATCACTCACCCATGAAGTCCGTTCTCACCCTTCTCTGTCTGGGCCTGCTGTCCTGTTCCGCTTGGGCAGCAACCACTGAATACCCGGTCACCATTACCAGCTGTGATCGGCAAGTGACCTTCGATAAGGCGCCGACCCACGCCGTCAGCCATGACATCAACATGACTCAGATGATGCTGGCTCTCGACCTGAAATCGAGCATGGCCGGCTACAGCGGGATCAGCGGCTGGAAAACCGTCACCCCTGAGTTGCGCAAAAGCCTGGAAGGTTTGCCGGAGCTGGCGGCCAAATATCCGTCGGTTGAAACCCTGCTCAATGCCAACGTCGATTTCTTCTTCGCCGGTTGGGACTACGGCATGCGCGTCGGCGGCGACCTCACCCCGCAAACCCTGGCGCCGCTGGGCATCAAGGTCTATGAACTCACCGAATCCTGCGCCTTCGTGATGAAGCGCGAAGCCGCCAGCCTCGACGACACCTATACGGACCTGCGCAATCTGGGGCGGATTTTCAACGTGCAGGACCGGGCCGAACAGCTGATCGCACAGATGCAGCAGCGGGTGGCGAAGGTGCAGGAGACACTGCCCGCGACCAAGCCAAGGGTATTTCTGTACGACAGCGGTGAAGACCGGGCCATGACTTCAGGCCGTCTGGCCATGCCTCAGGCGCTGATTAGCAGTGCAGGCGGACGCAACATTCTTGATGACATTGACGCCAGCTGGACCCGGGTCAATTGGGAGACAGTAGTCGAGCGCGACCCGCAGGTGATCGTGATCGTCGACTACAGCGAAATCACCGCCGAGCAGAAGATCGACTTCCTGCTGAACAACCCGGCCCTGCAATCGGTGGATGCAATCCGCAACAAGCGTTTCATCGTCATTCCTTATGTGGCCGCCACGCCCGGCATCGAGAATATCGACGCCATCGAAACCCTGGCCGCCGGTTTTCACGGCAAAGCTCTCCAAGGCAAAGCTCTGTGAAATTTCATCTGCCGCCGACGCTGGTGGGTCACGACCGTTATCGGTTGCTTTTGCTGATCCTCGGCATCGCCCTGCTGGCGTCCTGCGTGCTTTCACTGGGGTTTGGCTCGGCGTCGGTACCGGCTTCGGTGGTGTGGCACATTCTGCTGCATAAAGTCTTCGGTTTCGCGCCTGATGCACCCACCTGGAGTGCAGGCCAGGAACATATCGTCTGGCTGATCCGCGTACCACGCATGCTGCTGGGTGCGCTGGTGGGCGCGGGTCTGGCCTTGACCGGCGCGGTTCTGCAGGCCACCACACGCAATCCGCTGGCTGATCCGCATTTGCTGGGGGTGACTTCCGGGGCAACCCTGGGGGCGGTGATTGTGGTGTTGCATGTGGGCGAACTGATCGGCGTCCTGACTTTGCCGTTGGCGGCTTTCATTGGCGCGCTGTGCAGTATGTTGATGGTCCTCGCCATCGCCAGCCGCCAGGGTCGACTGGACAGCGACCGGCTGTTGCTCTGCGGAATTGCCGTGTCGTTCGTGATGATGGCACTGGCCAATCTGCTGCTGTTCATGGGTGATCATCGGGCCAGTTCCGCGGTGATGTTCTGGATGCTCGGCGGGCTGGGTCTGGCCCGCTGGGAGTTGCTCGGCATTCCCGCGATCAGTGTGCTGATCGGCCTGGTGTTGCTGTTGGCCATGGCCCGCTCGTTGAATGCGCTGATGGCTGGCGAACAGACCGCCGTGACTCTTGGGCTCAACGCCCGCAATGTCAGGGTCAAGGTGTTCCTGATTGCTTCCCTGATGACCGGAGTCATGGTGTCCATCAGCGGCTCCATCGGCTTCGTCGGCCTGATGATCCCCCACATCGCGCGGCGTCTGGTGGGCGCCGAACATCGCCGGTTGCTGCCGGTTTGCGTGCTGATGGGCAGCATTTTCCTGGTATGGGTCGACGTCGCCGCCCGCACCCTCATCGCCCCGGAAGACTTGCCCATCGGCGTTGCAACGGCAGCGATTGGTGGGTTGTTTTTTATAGGCCTCATGCGCAAGAGGTGAGGCTCAGTCGGGGTTGGCACTGGAATGCGTGTCTCCTGTGGGAGCGGTGCTTGCCCGCGATGAGGACAACACGGTTCCAAGTGAATCGCGTCCAGCCTTATCGCGGGCAAGCACCGCTCCCACAGGAGACCGTATTCCCCAAAATCTCAGCGTTGCGGGCCATTAAAGAAATCCCCCGGCAGAAATCGGCACCAAGCACCAAATCAGCGCACCCTGACGCACCACTCCACCAGACAAGACCTGATCTGGTGCGCATTTTCCTGTCCAACCCGACAGCTTCGCCCTCTGGCGCGTTATTTCGCTGCTTGGCCCAGCCTTTGCAAAACAGCTTTCAGATATGCGTTATCTCGTGCGCCCCATCGAAAACCAATAACGGAGCTAGCCCCATGAAGCGTCGCAGTCTGATCAAAGCCTTCACCCTGTCCGCGTCTATTGCCGCCATGGGTCTTACATGGACAGTTCAAGCCGCCGAAACCATCAAGGTCGGCATCCTGCACTCGTTGTCCGGGACCATGGCTATCTCTGAAACATCGCTTAAAGACATGGCGTTGATGACCATCGACGAAATCAACGCCAAGGGTGGCGTCAACGGCAAGATGCTTGAAGCGGTCGTCGTTGACCCGGCTTCAAACTGGCCGCTGTTCGCGGAGAAAGGCCGTCAGCTGCTGACCCAGGACAAGGTCGCCGTAGTATTCGGCTGCTGGACCTCGGTGTCGCGTAAATCGGTACTGCCGGTGTTCGAAGAACTCAATGGCCTGCTGTTCTACCCGGTTCAGTACGAAGGCGAAGAAATGTCGCCGAACGTGTTTTACACCGGTGCAGCGCCCAACCAGCAGGCGATTCCTGCGGTCGAGTACCTGATGAGCGAAGACGGCGGCGCAGCCAAACGTTACTTCCTGTTGGGCACCGACTACGTCTACCCGCGCACCACCAACAAGATTCTGCGCTCGTTCCTGCACTCCAAAGGTGTAGCGGACAAGGACATCGAAGAGGTCTACACCCCGTTCGGTCACGCGGATTATCAAACCATCGTTGCCAACATCAAGAAGTTCTCCGCAGGCGGCAAGACGGCTGTGATTTCCACCGTCAACGGCGACTCCAACGTGCCCTTCTATAAGGAACTGGCCAACCAGGGCCTGAAAGCCACCGACGTTCCGGTCGTAGCCTTCTCGGTGGGCGAAGAAGAGCTGCGCGGCATCGACACCAAACCGCTGGTCGGTCACCTGGCTGCCTGGAACTACTTCCAGTCTGTTGAAAACCCGGTCAACACCAAGTTCGTGGCGGACTGGAAAGCCTACGCCAAGAAGAAAAACCTGCCGGGCGCCGACAAGGCCGTGACCAACGACCCGATGGAAGCCACTTACGTGGGCATCCACATGTGGGCGCAGGCGGTCGAGAAAGCCAAATCCACAGACGTGGATAAAGTCCGCGAAGCCATGGCCGGCCAGACCTTCGCCGCGCCGTCGGGCTTCACGCTGACCATGGACAAGACCAACCATCACCTGCACAAGCCAGTGATGATCGGCGAAGTCGAAGACAACGGTCAGTTCAACGTCGTCTGGCAGACCAAAGAGCCAATCCGCGCCCAGCCATGGAGCCCGTACATCCCGGGTAATGACAAGAAGCCGGATCACGCGGTGAAGAGTAATTAAGAAAGTGAAAGCTTCAGTGCTTTGACGCAATCCGTGGGAGCGAGCTTGCTCGCGAAGAGGCCAGTACATCCTGTACATCTCAGTTTGTCTGGAACACCGCTTTCGCGAGCAAGCTCGCTCCCACATAAATTGCACATCCAGGTCGCCCCGCCATGCCCAACATTCTGTACCGCTTCATCTTCGCCCTCGCCCTACTGCTGCCAGTCGCGGCGCAGGCCAGCGATGCCGGTGATTTCGTAGCGGCCAGCTCCGCGCAACAAGCCGAACTGCTCGAAACCTGGGCGGCCAAGCCTGTTCCGGCGCGAACCGAGCTGATCATCGCCCTGCAAGAAGGCCGGGTTGCAGCCGATAGCAGCAAGCGCGCCTACATCGAAACCGCCGATCAATATGTCGCCGTAGACGCCAATGCTCCGGCTGGCGCAGAGGCGCCAAGCCCTGATGAACCGCGCAAATTGCGCCTCAATAACCGCCTGCGTGGCCTGGTCGACACTGCGTTGGCCAGCCACCAGCTATTGGCCGCCGACCCAAAACTGCGTCTGGCTGCCGCGCTGCAATTGCAAAAATCTGCCCGCCCGGCACAGCTGCCGCTGCTCAGCGTGCAGGTTGCCGACGAAAAAGACGACGCCGTCCACGACGCCCTGAGCCTTGCGCTGGCCAATCTGCAACTGGTGGATTCCAGCCCGACGGTGCGGCTGGCGGCCGTGCGACTGCTGGGTGAAACCGGCGATCCCTTGGCGCGCACCCGTCTGGAAACGCTACTCGCACCAGGTGTGGAAACCGACGCTACCGTGCGCCTGGCCGCCGAAACCAGTCTCGCGCAAGTCAAACGCAAACTGATGATCGGCGAGGTTCTCGGCCAAGCCTTCAGTGGCATGTCGCTGGGTTCAATTCTGCTGCTGGCCGCACTGGGTCTGGCGATCACCTTCGGCTTGCTGGGCGTGATCAACATGGCCCATGGCGAAATGCTGATGCTCGGTGCTTACTCCACCTATGTCGTGCAGTTGATGTTCCAGCGTTATGCGCCGGGTGCTATCGAGTACTACCCGTTGATTGCGCTGCCGGTGGCGTTTTTCGTCACGGCGGCCATCGGCATGGCTCTGGAGCGCACGGTGATTCGCCATCTGTATGGCCGACCACTGGAAACCCTGCTGGCGACCTGGGGCATCAGCCTGATGTTGATTCAAGCGGTGCGCCTGGCCTTCGGTGCGCAGAACGTAGAAGTCGCCAACCCTGAGTGGCTGTCCGGCGGTTTTCAGGTATTGCCCAACCTGGTACTGCCTTACAACCGCATCGTGATCATCGCGTTCGCATTGTTTGTCGTGGTGCTGACCTGGCTGTTGCTGAACAAGACCCGCCTGGGCCTGAACGTGCGCGCCGTGACCCAGAACCGCAACATGGCCGCCTGCTGCGGCGTGCCTACAGGCCGCATCGACATGATGGCCTTCGGACTCGGTTCAGGCATTGCCGGGCTGGGCGGCGTGGCCCTGAGCCAGATCGGCAACGTCGGCCCGGACCTGGGCCAGAGCTATATCATCGATTCGTTCCTGGTGGTGGTGCTCGGCGGTGTCGGGCAACTGGCGGGTAGCGTCATGGCCGCCTTCGGTCTGGGCATCGCCAACAAAATCCTCGAACCTCAGATCGGTGCGGTATTGGGCAAAATCCTGATCCTGGCGCTGATCATTCTGTTTATCCAGAAACGTCCGCAAGGCCTCTTCGCATTGAAAGGACGGGTGATCGACTGATGAACCAACCCTTGATGGTCACCGCTGCACAAAAAGTCGGCCCCAAAGGCACAGCGGCGATTGGCGTGATTGTGCTCGCAATCCTGCTTGCAATGCCGTTGCTATCGCTGCTGCCTGCTGAAAACAGTTTTCAGGTTTCGGCTTACACCCTGACCCTGGTCGGCAAGATTCTCTGCTACGCCATCGTTGCCCTGGCGCTGGATCTGGTCTGGGGTTACGCCGGTTTGCTGTCCTTGGGCCATGGCCTGTTCTTCGCCCTGGGCGGATATGCCATGGGCATGTACCTGATGCGTCAGGCCGCAGGGGATGGCTTGCCAGCGTTCATGACTTTTCTGTCGTGGACCGAAATGCCCTGGTACTGGGCGGGCACCGATAACTTTCTGTGGGCTATGTGCCTGGTGGTCCTGGCGCCCGGGTTGCTGGCGTTGGTGTTCGGCTTCTTCGCCTTCCGTTCGCGGATCAAAGGCGTGTATTTCTCGATCATGACCCAGGCCCTGACCTTCGCTGGCATGCTGCTGTTCTTCCGCAACGAGACCGGTTTTGGCGGCAACAACGGCTTTACTAACTTCCGCAGCATTCTGGGTTTCAGCATCAGCTCGCAAGGCACTCGCGCGACGCTGTTTCTGGCCACGGTGATTCTGCTGGTGGCCTGCCTGTATATCGGCTGGCGCCTGGCGCAGAGCAAGTTTGGCCGAGTACTGACCGCGCTACGGGACGCCGAAAACCGCCTGATGTTCTGCGGCTACGATCCTCGGGGTTTCAAGCTGTTTATCTGGGTGCTGAGCGCGGTGATGTGCGGGCTGGCGGGTGCGTTGTATGTGCCACAAGTGGGCATCATCAACCCGAGTGAAATGTCGCCGACCAACTCCATTGAGGCCGCCGTATGGGTCGCCCTGGGTGGGCGCGGCACGCTGATCGGTCCATTGCTGGGCGCCGGCGTGGTCAACGGCATGAAGAGCTGGTTCACCGTGGCTTTCCCGGAATACTGGCTGTTCTTCCTCGGCGCGCTGTTCATCATCGTCACGCTGTATCTGCCTAAAGGCGTGATCGGTTTGCTCAAGAAGAGGAGCGAACAATGAAAACCACCCCGACACCTGCATTCATGCTCGAACCGATTCTCGACCCCAACGCCGACGCAGGCACCAGCCGCGACGCGATTGGCCTCGGGCAAGCGGTGGGCAAAGGTCTGAACACGCGACACGGCACCATCCTGACCCTGGAAGACATCAGCGTCAGCTTCGATGGTTTCAAGGCCCTCAACGATCTGAATCTGTACATCAGCGTCGGCGAGCTGCGCTGCATCATCGGCCCTAACGGTGCGGGCAAGACCACGCTGATGGACGTGATCACTGGCAAGACCCGGCCCAGCCACGGCAAGGCCTGGTTCGGCGAAACCCTGGACCTGACGCAAATGAGCGAAGTGGAAATCGCCCAGGCGGGCATCGGCCGCAAGTTTCAGAAGCCCACGGTGTTCGAAGCCCTGAGCGTCTTCGAGAACCTGGAACTGGCGCAGAAAACCGATAAGTCGGTGTGGGCCAGCCTGCGGGCAAAGCTCAGCGGCGAACAACGGGATCGCATCAACGAGGTGCTGGAAACCATTCGCCTGACCACTTCCCTTCAGCGCCCTGCCGGTTTGCTGTCCCACGGCCAGAAGCAGTTTCTGGAGATCGGCATGCTGTTGGTCCAGGACCCGCAATTGCTGCTCCTCGACGAACCTGTCGCCGGCATGACCGACGCCGAAACCGAATTCACCGCCGAGCTGTTCAAGAGCCTGGCGGTGAAGCATTCGTTGATGGTGGTGGAACACGACATGGGCTTCGTCGGCTCGATTGCCGACCACGTCACCGTCTTGCATCAAGGCAGCGTATTGGCCGAAGGCTCGCTGGCGGATGTGCAGGCGGATGAGAGGGTGATTGAGGTGTATCTGGGCCGCTGAGGCTTCTGGCCGAAGGCCGTGGGAGCGGTGCTTGCCCGCGATAAGGCTGGACGCGGTTCACTTTAGAATTGCGGTGCCCTTATCGCGGGCAAGCACCGCTCCCACAAGGGACAGCGCTGCCCGCAACAGATAGGAATTGAACATGCTCCAGGTCGAAAAGCTTCATCAGTACTACGGCGGTAGCCACATCCTGCGCGGGCTTTCCTTTGAGGTGAAGGTCGGTGAAGTGACGTGCCTGCTGGGTCGCAACGGCGTGGGCAAGACCACCTTGCTCAAAGTGCTCATGGGCCTGCTGCCGGCCAAAGAAGGCGCGGTGCAATGGGAAGGCAAGACGATTACCGGCTTCAAGCCTCATCAGCGGGTTCATTCGGGGATCGCTTACGTGCCTCAGGGTCGGGAGATCTTCGGGCGGCTGACGGTGGAAGAAAATCTGCTCATGGGCCTTTCCCGATTCCCCGGCTCGGAGGCCAAGGAAGTCCCGGCGTTCATCTATGAGCTGTTCCCGGTCCTGTTGCAGATGAAACACAGACGCGGCGGCGATCTGTCCGGTGGTCAGCAGCAACAACTGGCAATCGGCCGCGCCCTGGCCAGCCGTCCACGCTTGTTGATCCTCGACGAACCCACCGAAGGCATTCAGCCCTCGGTGATCAAGGAAATCGGCGCGGTCATCAAGAAACTCGCCGCCCGTGGTGACATGGCGATTCTGCTGGTTGAGCAGTTCTACGACTTTGCCGCCGAGCTGGCCGATCAGTACCTGGTGATGTCCCGTGGCGAGATCGTGCAGCAAGGCCGCGGCGAAAATATGGAAGCCGAAGGCGTACGTGGTCTGGTGACCATCTGATATGTATTCCGTTAAGGTGTTTGGCCAACGAACCAGGATCGCCGCTAAATGAATCTGCCTGCCCACACTGCGTTGTTCACCCCCAGCTGGCACGCCGAGCTGGAGCTGGGCTATGGGCGCTTTGGCGAGAGTACGCGGCCTACTCAGCGTCGACATAAAGGCCCGCTGCGGGTGCAAAAACACCTGTACGCCGAAGGCCCGCAAGTCTGCCAGCACATCATTGTTCACCCACCGGGTGGCATCGCCGGTGGCGACCGGCTGGACATAAGCGCCAGCGTCGGCCGGGATGCCTGGGCGCAACTGACCAGCCCAGGTGCAGCCAAGTGGTATCGCGCTGCGGGTCCGGCTTATCAACAGCTCGATTTGAAAGTCGCACCCGGAGCAACGCTGGAGTGGCTGCCGCAGGAAACCATCGTATTCAGCGCCGCTCAGGCCGAGCTGACGACCCGCATCGAGCTGCAAGGCGATGCGAAGCTGTTTTACTGGGATGTCGTGGCGCTGGGCAGACCAGCGAGCGGCGAACGTTTCGAAAGCGGACATTTTCAGGCACAGCTGGATATTCGCCGGGACGGTAAGTTGCTGTGGCACGAGCGGCAACGGGTGATCGGCGGCGATGGCTTGCTCGACTCGCCCATTGGCCTGGACGGCAAAACCGTATTTGGCACCTTGCTGATGACCGGCGACATAGAAAGCGAACTGCTCGAAGCCTGCCGCTCATTGCCAGCCCAGGTGCGCGGCGATCTGACCCAACTTCCCGGTTTGCTCGTTGCTCGCTGCCTGGCCGACGAGGCGCTGCACGCCCGGGCCTGGATGATCGAACTATGGAAACTGCTACGCCCGGCAGTATTGGGCCGGGAGGCAGTGGCACCGAGGATCTGGAGTACCTGACATAGAACCTGTTGGAGCGAGGCTTGCCCGCGAATACCTCAACGCAGTCTGCCTGACGCACCGCGTTAGCCGGTTCGCGGGCAAGCCTCGCTCCAACAAGGCACCATCAATTTTATGACGGAATCAACATGGACCTGACCCCACGCGAAAAAGACAAGATGCTGATTTTCACCGCTGGCCTGGTTGCCGAAAGGCGTCTGGCCCGTGGTGTGAAGCTTAACTATCCAGAGGCCATGGCTTATATCTCGGCGGCTTTGCTTGAAGGCGCTCGGGATGGGCAGACTGTGGCCGATCTGATGCATTACGGCACGACCCTGCTGACCCGTGAACAAGTCATGGAAGGCATCCCCGAAATGATCCCGGAAATCCAGGTCGAAGCGACCTTCCCGGACGGCACCAAGCTGGTCACTGTGCATCAGCCGATTGCCTGATCTGCACATCACAAGACTGTGGAAACGATCATGAGTAATACGATTCGCGACGCGCTGCCCGCCGATCTGCCCGGCATTATGGCGATCTACAACAATGCCGTGCTCAACACCACCGCGATCTGGAACGAGCAACCGGTTGACCTGGCCAATCGCCAGGCCTGGTTCGATGCGCGTCAGGCCCAGGGCTATCCGATTCTGGTGGCGGTCGATGACGCGCAACAGGTCGTGGGTTATTCGTCCTTTGGCGACTGGCGTCCCTTCGAAGGCTTCCGCCACACCGTGGAGCATTCGGTTTATGTACGTGCCGATCAGCGCGGTAAGGGCCTGGGCCCCAAACTGATGAAAGCGCTGATCGACCGCGCCCGGGTGTGCGACAAACACATGATGGTGGCCGCCATCGAAAGCGGCAATGCGGCCTCCATTGCTCTGCATGAGCGACTAGGCTTCACCACCACAGGCCAGATGCCCCAAGTCGGCACCAAGTTCGGTCGCTGGCTGGACCTGACGTTCATGCAGCTGGATCTGTCTCCCGGCGCATCCGCCCCACCTTCGCAAGCTCCGGCTCTTTAACCGAGAGCATCAACTGAGAGGCGACCATGAATCCTGCCCAGTTACGCCGCGTCACAATCGAAAGCTTTGCGCACTACCGTCAGGGGCTGGCTCAGCTGTTGCTGGATGCCGTGGAAAACGGCGCATCTGTGGGTTTCATGGCGGACCTGGACGTTGATCAGGCACAGGCCTGGAGCGACGGTCTGAAGGAGGAAGTGGCCAGCGGCAACCTGCTGCTGTGGGTCGTCGTGCAGGATGAACGAGTGCTGGCCAGCACCCAGCTCGCCCTGTGCCAGAAAGCCAACGGCCTGAACCGCGCCGAGGTGCAGAAACTGCTGGTGCTCAGCGACGCGCGACGACGCGGGCTCGGCCAGCAACTGATGCAGGCTCTGGAGCAGACGGCCCGGCAACTCAAGCGCGGCCTTTTGTATCTGGACACAGAGGCGGGCTCGCCCGCAGAAGCTTTTTACCGCTCGCTCGGCTACAGCCGGGTCGGCGAATTGCCTGATTACTGCCAAAGCCCGGACGGCCGCTACACGCCGACCGCTATCTATTTCAAGACTCTGGGACAACCCGCATGATTCCTGGCGAATATCAGATTCAACCCGGCGAGATCGAACTCAACGTCGGCCGTCGCACCCTCAGCCTGAACGTTGCCAACAGCGGCGACCGGCCGATCCAGGTCGGCTCGCACTTCCACTTTTTCGAAACCAACGACGCCCTGACCTTCGACCGCGCCGCCAGCCGTGGCATGCGCCTGAACATCCCGGCCGGCACCGCCGTGCGCTTTGAGCCAGGGCAGTCGCGGGATGTGGAACTGGTGGATCTGGCTGGGTTGCGGCGGGTGTTCGGGTTTGCGGGAAGGGTCATGGGCGATCTCTGATCCCGGCCCCCGCGCCCCGATCCTGATATTTGATCTGTAGGAGCGAGCTTGCTCGCGATAAAGTCGGAACGACTTTCCGACTGTGCTGCGCTCACAAATTATGCGACTGCTTCGCAGCCGATCGCGAGCAAGCTCGCTCCTACAGATCTGTACATCCGACACAGGTATAGAGGCCAGGACTTCGCCTTCGCGAGCAAGCTCGCTCCCACAGGATTTCCACGATCCGTGGGAGCGAGCTTGCTCGCGAAGAGGCCAGAACAGACACAGAAGATTTGAGGAATCGCCATGAAGATAAGCCGACAAGCCTACGCCGACATGTTCGGCCCCACCGTGGGCGACCGTGTTCGGTTGGCCGATACCGAGTTGTGGATTGAAGTCGAGAAAGATTTCACCACCTATGGTGAAGAAGTGAAATTCGGCGGTGGCAAGGTCATCCGTGACGGCATGGGCCAGGGCCAACTGATGGCGGTCGATGTCGTCGACACGCTGATCACCAACGCGCTGATCGTTGACCACTGGGGCATCGTCAAAGCGGATGTGGGCATCAAGAACGGCCGCATCGCCGCCATTGGCAAAGCCGGTAACCCGGATATCCAGCCGGACGTCACCATCGCCATCGGCGCAGCCACTGAAATCATCGCCGGTGAGGGCATGATCCTTACCGCTGGCGGCGTCGACACTCACATCCACTTCATCTGCCCGCAGCAGATCGAAGAGGCGCTGATGAGTGGCGTCACCACCATGATTGGCGGCGGCACCGGCCCGGCCACGGGCACCAACGCCACCACCGTGACCCCTGGTCCGTGGCATATGGCGCGCATGCTCCAGGCGGCTGATACGTTCCCGATGAACATCGGCTTTACCGGCAAGGGCAATGTGAGCCTGCCCGGCCCGCTGATCGAGCAGGTCAAAGCTGGCGCCATCGGCCTGAAGCTGCATGAAGACTGGGGCACCACGCCTGCAGCCATCGATAACTGCCTGAGCGTCGCTGACGAATACGACGTGCAAGTAGCGATTCACACCGACACCCTGAACGAGTCCGGCTTCGTCGAGACCACCCTGGCTGCCTTCAAGAACCGCACCATCCACACCTATCACACCGAAGGCGCGGGCGGCGGACATGCGCCGGACATCATCAAGGCCTGCGGCTTCCCGAACGTGCTGCCCAGCTCCACCAACCCGACCCGGCCGTTCACTCGCAACACCATTGACGAACACCTGGACATGCTGATGGTCTGCCATCACCTGGACCCAAGCATCGCCGAGGACGTGGCCTTCGCTGAAAGCCGAATCCGCCGGGAAACCATCGCCGCTGAAGACATTCTTCACGATCTCGGTGCCTTCTCCATGCTCAGCTCCGACAGCCAGGCCATGGGCCGGGTTGGCGAAGTGATCATGCGCACCTGGCAGACCGCCGACAAAATGAAGAAACAACGCGGCCCGCTGCCTGAAGACGGCCCCGGCAACGATAATTTCCGCGCCAAGCGCTACATCGCCAAATACACCATCAACCCGGCCATCACCCACGGCATCAGCCATGAAGTCGGCTCCGTGGAAGTTGGTAAATGGGCGGATCTGGTGCTCTGGCGCCCGGCGTTCTTTGGCGTCAAACCAACCCTGATCCTCAAAGGCGGTGCGATTGCGGCCAGTCTGATGGGCGACGCCAACGCCTCGATCCCGACGCCGCAGCCGGTGCACTACCGCCCGATGTTCGCCAGCTACGGCAGCTCGCTGCACGCCACCAGCCTGACATTTATCAGCCAGGCAGCGTTCGATGCCGGCGTGCCGGAGTCACTGGGACTGAAAAAGACCATCAGCGTGGTCAAGGGCTGCCGCGACGTGCAGAAGAAAGACCTGATTCACAACGACTACCTGCCCAACATCGACGTCGACCCGCAGACCTATCAGGTCAAGGCCGATGGCGTGCTGCTGTGGTGTGAGCCGGCAGATGTATTGCCGATGGCTCAGCGGTATTTTCTTTTCTAAAGAGTCTGTTCTGAAAAGTCTGTTCTGAAACAACTATTCCGAAAAAGGGCCCTCGGGTGGAGGGCCCTGCTATTGCGTCAGCTCTGTAAGAGCTTGCTGATTTCCTGCTCAAACCATTTCTTGTCGCGCAGGCCAGTCGCTCTCGACACTTCACTGCCATTACGGAAGAAGATCACCGTGGGCACGCTGTCTACGCCGAAGTTTTCGGCGGTAGGCTCACAACTGTCCTTGTCTATCCGCAGCGCCAGAACCTCGCCATCGAACTGCCTGGCGAGCTCATCCACAAGTTTGCTGGTTTGCGCGCTTTCATCGGAACCAGGCCCGCTGAACTCAGCCATGACAAGCTGGCTTGAGGAAAAGACGTGATCTTGAAAGCTGTCATCGTCGACATTTATGACGTTCATGATTCAACTCCCTGTAAGTAATCTCATCTGAGGTCAGCCACATGACCTTCAGCAGCCCCTCGCAATCAGGCTACAACTGCCCACAACATGCGTCTACTGACAGAAATGACAGTGCTACCGGTCGTTGGCTCGATACCTGTGGGGCAAAGGCTGTAAGATGCGCCATCTCATCTACAGCTCGCGCAGCAAGGTAACCGGTCATGCGTCTCTCGGACTTCATCGTTGCTCATGTGGATCGCATCGTCGACGAGTGGGAAAGCTTCGCCAAAACCATCAAACCCGCCGCTGACGCCATGAACAGTGTCGAGCTGCGCGATCACGCCAAAGCGATTCTGCTGGCCGCGGCCCGAGACATGAACACCTCGCAGAGCAAAAGCGAGCAGGCCGCCAAAGCCAAAGGCGAAAACCTCGACAAAACAACCAGCCTGGACGTGGCGGCAGCAAGCCATGGGGAGCTGCGGCATCTGGTCGGGTTCGATCTGGTGCAGATGACGTCTGAATTCCGTCATCTGCGGGCGAGTGTCATTCGTTTGTGGGTTGAAAGCCTGAAAACGCCTGATCTGGCCTACTTCACCGACATGATCCGCTTCAACGAAGCTATCGACGAAGCGCTGGCCGAGTCCACTGCCGCCTATGCCGAACAGGTCGAACGGTCACGGGATATCTTCCTCGCGATACTCGGTCACGACCTGCGCGCGCCTTTGCAGGCGGTGAGCATGTCCGCCGACCTGCTGGCGCGCAAAACCGAGCTGGATGGCAAATCCCAAGGCTATGTCTCACGGATCAAAAGCAGCACGCGGCACATGGGCGCGATGGTCAGCGACCTGCTGGAGTTCGTACGCAGCCGCCTGGGCGCGAACCTGCCCATTGAGCGCAAGCGCATGGACCTGGCAAGCGCGTGCAGTGAAGCCATTGCCGAAGCTTGCGCCGGTCAGCCGCAATCCAACCCCCGTCTGGAAGTTGAGGGCGAAACCACGGGTTCTTGGGATCGCGCACGCATTGACCAGCTATTGCAGAACCTCATCGGCAATGCTCTGCAACACGGCATCGAAGGCCAGGAAATTCTGATCAAGGTCAGTGGTGAAGCTGATCATGTGCAACTGATCGTGCATAACCTGGGTGATCCGATTTCCGAAGACGCCATCGGCAGTATTTTTGACCCGCTGGTGCGCAGCATCAACGAAGGCGTGACACCCCACGGCCCATCCACCAGCCTTGGCCTGGGGCTGTTTATCGTCAAGGAAGTGGTCAATGCCCACGGCGGCAGCATTACCGTGACCTCGAATGTGGGTGACGGCACGACGTTTACAGTGGTTTTGCCCAAGAGCGTTTGACAGCCGAGTTCTGGAGCAGATATCTGTGGGAGCGAGCTTGCTCGCGAAGGCATTGTTTCAGCCGCGGAACTCTAGTGAATGTACCGGCCTCTTCGCGAGCAAGCTCGCTCCCACTGGGGATATCAGTGCCCCACAAACCATCACTCCGCCAAAAACCGCCCCAACCGCTGCCTGAGCATGCGGTTTTCGGCACGTAGATGGTCCAGCTCATCAAGCAGGTTCAGCGCCAGGGCGACGCCTTCCCACTCCAGCTCCAATTCCCGCTGCAACCTTGCGGCGCGGCGGGCAACGATCAAGGCGTGATCATCGAACAACCACTCATCAGGCTTGCGCCCCTGAGGCTCGAGAATGCCGTGCTCGACGATTTCGACCACGTAGGCGGCCGGTATGTCGGACGCCTGACAGAATTGCTTCATATCCAGTTCCACGACCACAGTGCGGATCATGATCAGTTACTCCATTGAGCCCTCGGATCGAAGGCGGCCTTGTCGGCCAGAGTTTTCCACAGCTCTCTGGTGGCATCGTTGGAGGGCGGCATGACCACTTTGATCTGCGCCAACAGATCGCCACGCTGCCCTTGTTTGTTTAGCAGACCATTGCCTTTGATGCGCAACCGTTGACCGTTCTGGCTATCAGGACGAATGGTCAGGTTGATCTTGCCGGTCAGGGTCGGCACCGCGACTTTCGTGCCCAACGCCACTTCCCATGGCGCCAGCGGGACCGTAATGATCAGGTCGTGGCCTTCAACATCAAACTTCGGATGCGGCGCCAGCCGAATGATCAAGTACAGATCACCGTTTTCCCCGCCCGCCACTCCCGGCGCGCCCTGGCCCTTGAGGCGAATGCGCTCGCCATCAACAACCCCAGCCGGAATTTTTACATTCAGGGTCTTGGTGATATCCGCCACGCGCTGACCAGCGGCATTGTGCTGCGGCACCTTGAAGCTGACCTGCTTGGATTCCGCCGAAAGCGTCTCCTCAAGGAAAATCGCCAGTTCCATTTCCACGTCTTGCCCTCTTCGGCCGGGGTTGTGGGAACGCCCGCCTTGCTGTCGACCACCGAAGATCGAGCTGAAGAAATCGGAGAAGTCGCCGTTGTCCTGGCCACCAAAGCCGCCTGCCCCGCCACGGCCTTGCCAGCCCGGCGGTGGCTGAAACGGCCGACCCTGCTGACCGTACTTGCGCAGGTCGTCATATTCGGCGCGCTTCTCCGGGCTGCTCAGCACCTCGTAAGCTTCGCTGGCCTCCTTGAATTTGTCTTCGGCGCCCGCTTCTTTGCTGACGTCCGGGTGATACTTGCGCGCCAACTTGCGATAGGCGGTCTTGATCGCCTTGTCATCCGCAGTCGGTTCCACCGCAAGAATCTTGTAATAGTCTTTGAAGTCCATCTAGTGCTCGTCCCCGGTTATGCCGTGCTTGCGTTAAGCCTGCGCACAGCATCCTCCAATTTGAGGGTTTTGGATCTAATACGTTAAGTGGTATCGGCCGAAAAACCTGCTCACTTGATACCTCAAATGAGCGACGGCCCGGTTTACTGACAATTCCCTGAAGATTGGGGGTCATATCGATTAGTTCAAGTCAGACGTGCAAATACAGATAACTGTGTATAAGTGACGGTTGGCCTACGCATCCGTCGTGCACTGACATACACTGCGCGGCCGTTTTTTGACTGGAACGTAAAAGACATGAATGACCAATCCCCGGCCCGTGCCTGTGGTATCGACTTTGGCACGTCCAATTCCACCGTCGGCTGGCTGCGCCCCGGCACGGAATCGTTGATTGAGCTGGAGGACGGCAAGATCACCCTGCCTTCGGTGGTGTTCTTCAACATGGAAGAACGTCGTCCGGTCTATGGCCGTCTGGCGCTGCATGAGTACCTGGAAGGCTACGAAGGCCGGCTGATGCGCTCGCTCAAGAGCCTGCTGGGTTCCAAGTTGATCAAACACGACACCAGTGTTCTCGGCACAGCCATGCCGTTCAAGGACCTGCTGGCGCTGTTCATCGGCGAGCTGAAGAAACGTGCCGAGGCGACTGCCGGTCGTGAGTTCGAAGAAGTGGTGCTGGGCCGCCCGGTGCATTTTGTCGACGATGACATTGGTGCCGATCAGGAAGCCGAGGACACCTTGGCCGAAGTCGCGCGCAAGATCGGCTTCAAGGAAGTCTCCTTCCAGTACGAGCCGATTGCCGCAGCCTTCGACTACGAATCCACCATCAGCCACGAAGAGCTGGTGCTGATTGTCGACATCGGCGGTGGTACCTCGGACTTCTCCCTGGTGCGCCTGTCGCCGGACCGTCGCTTCTATGACGACCGTCACGAAGACATTCTGGCCACCGGCGGCGTGCATATCGGCGGGACTGACTTCGACAAGCAACTGAGCCTGCAAGGCGTGATGCCGCTGTTCGGCTACGGCAGCCGCATGAAAAGCCAGGCCTACATGCCGACCAGTCATCACATGAATCTGGCGACCTGGCACACCATCAACTCGGTGTATTCCCAGAAGTCGCAACTGGCGCTGGGCAGCATGCGCTACGACATCGAAGACACCCAGGGTATCGACCGCCTGTTCAAGCTCATCGAGCAGCGCGCCGGACACTGGCTGGCCATGGAAGTGGAAGAAACCAAGATTCAATTGACCCACAGCGAAAGCCGCCACCTGCCGATGGATCGCATCGAGCCTGGCTTGAGTGTGGACCTGAGCCGGGTGATGTTCGAAGCCGCCATTGATTCGCAGCTGGAACGGGTGCGCAACAGCGTGTCCGAGTTGCTGACCAAGGCCGGCGCGCGGGTCGATCAGGTCAACACGGTGTTCTTCACCGGTGGTTCAAGCGGCATCCCGGCACTGCGCAACAGCATCTCGGCCATGCTGCCCAACGCCCGGCATGTGGAAGGCAACATCTTCGGCAGCATTGGCAGTGGATTGGCGATTGAGGCCAAGAAGCGGTATGGCTGAGTAGCGAGCTTTCGCCTTGAAATGCGGCCCTGTGGGAGCGGTGCTTGCCCGCGATAAGGCTGGACGCGGTTCACTTTAGACCGCAGCGCCCTTATCGCGGGCAAGCACCGCTCCCACAGGGGGTCAGTGTTTGAAAGCTGCGCAGCTAAACCAACCCTTCGCGCTGCAACTCGCTCTTCAGATACGCATAGTAAATCGGCCCGGCCACCACCCCTGGCAGGCCGAATGCGGCTTCGAAGATCAGCATCGCCATGAGCAATTCCCAGGACTTGGCATTGATCTGCCCGCCGACGATCCGCGCGTTGAGGAAGTACTCGACTTTGTGGATCACGATCAGATAACCCAGCGCCGCCATCGCCACCCAGATCGATATCGACATGCCGACGATGAAGATCAGCGTGTTCGACATCAGGTTGCCCACCACCGGCAGCAAACCCAGCAGGAAGGTCATGATGATCAAGGTTTTGGTTAACGGCAGGTGAATGCCGCACAACGGCAAGACGATCACCAGGAATACCGAGGTAAACGCGGTGTTCAGCAATGAAATCTTGATCTGCGCAAAAACGATATTGCGAAATGCCTTGCTCAGCAGGCTCAGGCGATCAAACAGCGCAGCCGCCAGGGGCTTGCGAGTGTGTACATCGGAAATGCGCTGCAGGGCGATGATTGCGCCCAGCACCATGCCGATCAGCATGGTCACGAACATGTGCGCCGCGCCTTTGCCGATCAGTTGCAGTTCGCCAACGTGTTTTTGTATCCACTCGCCCAGAGACACGCGAAATTCAGCGGCACTGGCCGGCAGATAACTATCAATGAATGGTGGTAGCTGACCGCGGGCGCGATCCACCAGGATCATGAATTTGTCGAGGGAGGCCCCAGGGTTTTCCGCTTCATGGAGCACGAAGCTGAACGCTCCGGCAAAAATCAACGCCAGCACGCTGACCACCAGCGTACCGAGCAACGCTACCGCCACCCAACGCGCACGCTCGCCGGCAATGAGCCTTTGCAGCTGTGGCGTGAGCATGTTCACCAGTTCAAATACCAACAATCCGGCAAGCAGACTCGGTAAAAGCTTGAACGGCAAAACCATCAGCAGACCGCCAAACACCAGAATCCAGCTGGCTATCAACACTTGTCGCGAGGAAAACGTTGGCATATAGCCTCAAAACGAACGGCGCAAAGAGGCAGGCAGTCTGCCAGCGTTCTGGGCTTACGACCAGTGATCAGACGACCTGAGATGCAACGAGTTTTGAGACAGCGCCAAAGCGGTCTCAGACAAGCACCTGAATCCCGGGATTCAGGGCGCCTGCCTGAGGTTTTTCAAGGGCTTGGACCGCCCGGGAAAATTATTTCTTCTTGAGACAATCACTCATGTACGCCTTGCGGGCATCGCCTTTGAGGGCTTGAGTGCTCGCCGTTGCGTTACAGGTTTTCATCTTTTCCTGCTGGGTCGCTGGCACCGAAGCCTTGAGGCAGTTGCTCATGAATGCCTTGCGTTCGTCACCCTTGAGCGACTTGGCGGAAGCATCGGCGTTACACGTCGTCATCTTGTTCTGCTGAGCAGTAGCGGCAAAACCCTGAGCGCTCAACAGCAGGCTGACCAGCAATAAAGGGACGCGCAGCACTTTCATTACGTTTATCTCCGGCAATTCTTTATCGCGGCTCACTACCGCAAACGGTGGCTGCGCCTGATGACACAACCTGTTACGCAGTGTAGCCAAAGAATCCGGAGACGCCGTTCATCCAGCGGTTTGCGCGTCCCATAGTTGCTCATTCACCGGGTCGTTGACCGATACATCCTGGTCTTCAACGCTGTGAATCGAAACATCGGTGATACCTGCGGCGTGGGCCATACCCGGTTCGCTGGTGCCAGAACCATTCTGGTCGTCATCAAGGCTGACGTGATGTTTCTGGGCCAGCTCCTGCACCACCTCAATGATCGGCACATCAAGGTTCTCGATCACGTCCACATGGTGCTCACCCGCCAGGGTGTATTCGATTTCGTAGTGCTCTTTATCGCTCATCGCATCACTCCAATACCGACCACCTGGTCGGCAAACTACGAACAACGGCTCAAACAACTAAAGACCGGCGGCTTTGAGACGCGCGGCATGCTCAACGAACAACTTCACAGGATCGACGCCCTTGCCTACCAGACCGAGGGTCTGATTGACGATGTCGAAATGGTCGAGCGGATAGTTGTCACCTATGACCGTGCCCAGGTGAGAACTGAATCTGCCGACCATGCCATCACATTGACCTCGCTCTTTTGTGAACGTGCGAGCGAATATTCGACAGGTCACATTTGTGCCATCAATTCGGTTACTACCCTTGTCGCTGAGCCCTGGCTGCAAGGTGCCGGACCACGAGTAATAACGCACGCCGTTGACCAGTTCTTCGCCCTGCCCACCCCAGGTTTTTGGCAAGCCCTGAGGATATTGGCTGTTGAACAGTTCAACGCCCGCTGTGGTCAGGGAATGGTGCGAAGCGTCTACATCAGTCGGCAGCCGGGTGCCGCGATAGCCGGTGTCCAGCAGCGCCATGATCCCTGCCAGCAGCCGTATCAACCCGTTGAGCAGCATTCCGCGCAAGGTGTGCATCGGGAAATTCTTTTCAAGAAAGTCAGCCAGCTCCGAGCCATGATTGGGGCCGGCAACCGAGGTGACCGAAGCCACCATTTCCGGGTGCTTGGCCGCCGCGTAACGAATGGTCAGCGCGCCCTGACTGTGGCCGATCAGATTGACCTTTTCGGCGCCGGTGTCCTTCAGGATTTCCCTGATGCGGTCAATCAACTGCTCGCCGCGCACTTCCGAGGAGTTCACCGCCGATACCATCACCGGGATCACCGTGGCCCCACCGCGCCGCAGCGCTTTGACGATGCCGAACCAGTAGGGGTAAATCACCAGCCGCACAAAACCCAGCAAACCGGGGACCAGCACCAATGGGTAACGCGTCGCCTGTTCCTGGGTCATGGCGTAGGCCTCTCTGTCTGATCAGCAAATGGGATGACTGAACCATAGCGGCAATTGACTCAAACGCAGGCCCAGCATGGCGCGGTTGAATGACAATCTGCCGCACGGTGCAGCGTGATGCCCCATCGCCATCAAATAATCGAACCTTCGCGCACCTTCGATGCTCCAAGCTGCAACGGGCCAACAATGGCTCAGTCATTGGAGTGGACTTACATGATCAAGAAGAGCCTCGCAGCTATGTTTGTTATCGCCGCGGTCAGCGGTTGCGCTAATACCACCGTGCAAAACCCGGTGGATTACGTCACGTACCGCAACGAGCCAATTGTTAAGCAAGTTGAAAACGGCATGACTCAACAACAGGTCTTGACCATCGGCGGCACGCCATCGACTCGCGTGCAACGCAAGGTTCATCCGGGCACTTGCAACAACTATGTAATGAACAAAGACGGTCACGAGCAGGTTTATCACGTCAGCTTCGACGCCAACGGCCGCGTCGACAACAAGGGCTTCATGACCTGCGAACAGCGCGAAACCAACGAGCGCAACATGTAATTAGCTCGCTGATACGCAAAAGCCCGATGCATGCATCGGGCTTTTTTGTGAGCGTAGCTTTTGTCAGCGGGCGTAGCTTTGTAAAACCCTAGAAGCTGCTCATCCTTAGAAAACGAGCTTGAACAAGGCGATGACCACGATCAGGCCGATCAAGAAGATGATTCCGATGGTGCTGCCTAGAAACTTGAGCATGGTGTATCTCCATAGTTTTTTGTGTCTCAAGTCTGGGACCGCAGCGTTGCGCAGTCGTTTCTTAATATTTCGCTATGGGTCGCTTACAGAAAATGTAATAAAACTTTTCCGGACGTGGGGCACTCACAGCTATTACCGATCATGCCAAGCGCCCGCCAGAACCTTTAATGGCTAGCGCATCAAGAGCGAGACGGATAACCGGATTAGCTTTGGAGATAAATGATGAGCCAAGAACAGCAACTATCTGATGTGAGCAGCCTGCGCCAGCGTGCGCGCATGAACGTTGAAAATGGTGCCGTCACCGAGGGCTACAGCGCTGATCGTGAAACCGTGCTGCGCCTGCTCAATGAATCCCTGGCCACCGAGCTGGTTTGCGTGCTGCGCTACAAACGCCATTACTACATGGCTACAGGCCTGAAGGCGAGTGTCGCTGCAGCGGAGTTTCTGGAGCACGCAGAGCAGGAAGCAGAACACGCGGATCAACTGGCCGAACGTATCGTGCAATTGGGCGGCGAGCCAGAGTTCAACCCGGACCTGCTGTCGAAAAACTCCCACGCGCAATATGTTGCGGGCAATACGTTGAAGGAAATGGTCTACGAAGACCTGGTGGCCGAACGTATCGCCATCGACAGCTATCGCGAGATCATCCAGTACATCGGCGAAGATGACCCCACAACCCGTCGCATCTTCGAAACCATCCTGGCTCAGGAAGAAGAGCATGCCGATGACATGGCAGATATCTTGAAGGACCTGTCGTAAGTCTGCCGCAGTACAAAAAACCATGACTGAGTCCTGGTTTTTTTATGCGCATTGACCGGCGATCTCTCGGAAGAAATACGATCCTTGTCATCCAAACGCACCAATTCGCGGGCAAGCACCGCTCCCACAGATCACCGAACCTGTTGGAGCGAGGCTTGCCCGCGAATCAAGCGACGCGGGGTTTCAGGCCTACCGCATCATCGTTCTTCGCGGGCGAGCCCGGCTCCAACAAGCACCGAAAATTCCCGTTGGAGCGAGGCTTGCCCGTGAGTCACGCACCTCGATCTATGAGACATACCGCGTCGCCCTTATCGCGGGCAAGCACCGCTCCCACAGATCACCGAACCTGTTGGAGCGAGGCTTACCCGCGAATCAGGCGGCGCGGGGTTTCAGGCCTACCGCATCATCGTTCTTCGCGGGCAGGCCCGGCTCCAACAAGCACCGCAAATCCCCGTTGGAGCGAGGCTTGCCCGCGAATCAAGCGACGCGGGGTTTCAGGCCTACCGCATCATCGTTCTTCGCGGGCAAGCCCGGCTCCAACAAGCACCGCAAATTCCCGTTGGAGCGAGGCTTGCCCGCGAATCAAGCGACGCGGGGTTTCAGGCCTACCGCATCATCGTTCTTCGCGGGCGAGCCCGGCTCCAACAAGCACCGAAAATTCCCGTTGGAGCGAGGCTTGCCCGTGAGTCACGCACCTCGATCTATCAGACATACCGCGTCGCCCTTATCGCGGGCAAGCACCGCTCCCACAGATCACCGAACCTGTTGGAGCGAGGCTTGCCCGCGAATCAAGCGACGCGGGGTTTCAGGCCTACCGCATCATCGTTCTTCGCGGGCAAGCCCGGCTCCAACAAGCACCGCAAATTCCCTGTGGGAGCGGTGCTTGCCCGCGATGTAGGCGCTGCGGTACATCAGCCACACCGCGCCATCGTTCTTCGCGGGCGAGCACCGCTCCAACAAATAACCTACTGCACCGTCTTCGGAGCCTTACCCGCGCGCATCTGTTCCAGCAACGGCGCGCACTGGTTGGGTTCGCCGCCGCTTGGGGCTACCAGCGCCAGCAGTCCGGCAGCGGGACCTGCCACGGCGCCCAGCAACACCATCCCAGCCCCACGCAGCAGCAGCGGGCCGGAATGCACGCCGGCGTCAGGCTTGGCGAATGGTCCACGTACGTAAAGCGGCGAACGCAGGGAGAACACCCGGAAGCCTTTGGATTCCGGCTTGATCTCCATATTCAGCTGCTCGGTTTTGAAGTTGGCCGTGCCATCGACATAGATAATTGCGTTCTCGGTATCGAACACAAACAACCGGGTGGTCGCCAGCCCGTCTTTGATACCCAGGTCTGACGCTGCGCAGTTGATTTTCACATCCTTGTCGCCAAACAGCCGACCCACCACATAGTTGCCCACGTTCAACCCGGCTATTTCCATCAGGCCGCGGCTGATCGCGCCGTCGTTGACCAACATCTTCAGATCGCCATTAGCCGTGCCCAGCAATGCCGCGATGGAGTTGCCTTTACCACTGATGTCAGCATCACCGTTGAGCTCACCAAAGCTGGTTTTCATGGGTTCGAAGGTTGGGAACAGCTGCTTGAGCTTGAGGTTGCGGGCGGAAATTTTCGCCCGGCCCTGCAAAGGCTGATTGCGCCCATCCAGACGAATGTCGGCATCCAGCTTGCCGCCCGCAACCCCGAAGCGCAGCGGCTGCAAGCTCAGCTGACCATCGTCCAGCACCACATGGGTATAGAGGTCGGAAAACGGCAGATCCGGACTTTGCACAATGCGCTTGCCGGTGAACTCTACGTCAGCGTCCATGGCGCGCCAGCGATCGGTCTGAAACTGCTCCACCGGCAGCACTTTGCCCGCCGGTTGCTTGCTGTCACCGCCGCGCTTTTTCTGCGCGGCATTGGAGTCCGCGCCGATCAGCGGCGCAAGGTCGGTGAACAGCAGTTGATTGGACACCAGCGCGCCGGTCAGCTTGGGCCGTGGCTGGCTGGCGACGAAACCAAGATCACCATGAATATCGCTGTTGCCGATCTTGCCGTTGAAGCCTTCGTAACGGAAATTCGCGCCGCCGGCGTCGTGAAGCCTGGCAATAAGACGGCCATCAGTGGAGTAGGCAGGTGAATCCGGCAGCGTGACGCCGGTCAACGGATACAGATTGCCGAGGCTGCTGCCTGACAGTTTCAAACGTAGATCCAGGGCGCCGAGATTCTGCGGATCGGTGACAGTGCCGGCCACAGCGGCGTGGGTATCACCGACGTTCACATCAACCTGCACCGGGAACGGTTGCGAGGCATCCTTGAGCGCCAGCAGACCACCGACCTTGCCAGTGCCATTGAGCTTCTGGCCTTTGTACTGACCTTTATAGGCCAGGCCAAACGCATAGTCTTGGGGCCTGATGCCTTTGTCCTCGGCTTTCTTGGCTTCGCCACTGCCGACAATGTCACTGAACGGGATCGGCTTGCCCAGTGGGTCAATCACCACATCAACTTGAGTGTTCAAGGTCTGGTCGTTGAAGCTGACCAGGCCTTTGTCGAACTTGATTGCACCAATATCCAGCACCCAATTGGAAGGCTTGGCGTCGGGATCGGATTTGGGAAGGTCGAAGACCCAGTTGGCGCGACCGTCAGCCAGGCGTTCGAGCTTGGCATCGGGGCCAGTCAGGTCGATACGCGGGATGACCACCTGCTGGGCGATCAGCGGCAGCGGCGAGAGACGAAACTCGACGCGCTTGAGAGTGACCATCTGCGGAGTTTTCGACCATTCAGGGTTACCCAGGCTCAGGTCGTCAGCAACGAAACGCGGCCACGGTACCCAGGCGCGCCAGCCGCCTTCCTCGGGCTCACGCTGCCAGATCACTGCCAGGTTGCCATTAATGGCGAACGGCCGATGCAGCGCCTCGCTGACTTTTTCGTTGAGGGTCGGCTTGATCCGATTCCAGTCAAAGGTGGCGATCACAATGACCAATACAGCCAGCACCAACAACAGAATGGCGCCCGTCCAGGCAAACACTTTACGACTACGGGTCATTGCAAAACTCTCCAGATGACAACAGGCCGGCCCTGGCCTTGTTGCTTACGACTTTCCACTTCGACTGACAAATGCCGTGAGGGTTTGATTGGATTCGCAAATTACAGCATTAAAGACAGCACCCTGTGGGAGCGAGCTTGCTCGCGAATCAGGCGCTGCGGTGTGTCAGGCAGACCAGGTCATCGTTCTTCGCGAGCAAGCTCGGCTCCCACAGGGATCGGGCAAGTCGGGATGCCGCCCACTCGCCAACGGAGTCAGTGCGCGTCTGTGGGAGCTTGCGCGCGAAGAGGCCGGGACATTCGAATAAATTTCTGTGAACAGGAACATAGCTTTCGCGAGCAAGCTCGCTCCCACTTCAATGCGCGGGGCTCACATACACCGTAGCTCCCATCCTCCCCACTGATTTGCTAGAGTGCGCGCTGTCACTCAGAATTTGTCCGCCCCCATGCTGCCCCGCGCCGAACAGAAACAACAGACTCGTCACGCCTTGCTCGATGCAGCACGTACGCTCATGGAAAGCGGGCGTGGTTTCGGTAGCCTGAGCCTGCGCGAGGTGGCGAAAACGGCCGGCATCGTGCCTACCGGTTTTTACCGGCATTTCGACGATATGGATCAGCTGGGCCTGGCGCTGGTCAGCGAAGTGGGCCAGACCTTTCGCGAGACCTTGCGTCTCGTTCGCCACAACGAATTCGTCATGGGCGGGCTGATTGAGGCCTCGGTACGGATTTTTCTTGATGTGGTGTCGGCCAAGCGCTCGCAGTTCCTGTTTCTCGCCCGGGAACAGTACGGCGGTTCGCGCCCGGTGCGTCAGGCGCTCTGTGCCCTGCGTGATGGCATCAGCGCCGACCTCGCGGCCGACCTGGCAACCATGCCCAAATGGCAACATCTGGACCCGGCAGCTCTGTCGATCCTCGCTGACCTGGTGGTGAAAAGTGTCTTCGCCATGCTTCCCGAACTGATCGATCCACCCAGCGAAAACCTTCCTGCGCACATGACACCCCACGCGAAGATCACCCACCAACTGCGCTTCATCTTCAATGGCGCGAAATACTGGCGTGGTCTTGGTAATACCGAGTAGTAAAAAGAAACATTTTGGTGCGATAAAAACGCAAGGCACTCAAATGGTGCCAAATATTTCCCTGTCGTAGATCTTCCTGCCTTTTCCGTCAGCTTTTTCCTACAACCTGCACTGTTGGCAAGCCCCTTGCTCTGCTTTGAAGCATCGCAATTAGCTGGAAGCCTCCCGATGCTGGTGATTCATAAAAGAATCGACACCCAAACCGAATGGGCTGCAGAGCTGCATTTGAATTTTGAAGCTCGCAGCAAAAGTCGCTTGCGCTGTTACAGCGCTGAAGGGGAAGACGTTGGTCTGTTCCTGGAACGCGGCCAGCAACCCTTGCGCGACGGCGAATTTCTGCAAGCTGAAGACGGGCGCATCGTGCGGGTCTGCGCCCGTCCTGAAGCATTGATGCATGTAACGTGCAGCAGCAGCTTCGAGCTGACCCGCGCCGCCTATCATTTGGGCAACCGCCATGTGGCCCTGCAAGTGGGCGATGGCTGGCTGCGCTTGCTGGACGACTACGTGCTCAAGGCCATGCTTGACCAACTGGGCGCCACTACCGAATCCATCGAGGCGCCGTTCTCACCCGAACATGGAGCTTACGGCGGTGGCCACCATCATTCCCGCGCTGGCGAAGAAGACTTTAACTACCCGCCGCGTCTGCACCAATTTGGCGTGCGGATATGAACAGTGCCTGGGCGCTGCTGCGCCTGGCCAGTCCGCAATTGCCGATTGGTGGCTACAGCTACTCCCAGGGCTTGGAAATGGCGGTGGAGAAAGCCATCGTGATCGACCCGCTGACGGCTTCGCGCTGGATCAGCGACCAGCTGCTGCTCAATCTGGCGCGCTTTGAAGCCCCGCTGCTATTGGCCCACTGCACGGCGGCTGCAGAAGAAAACTGGTGCCAGCTGCTGCAACTGAGCCAGGAGCATCGCGCCAGCCGGGAAACCCGCGAGCTGCATCAGGAAAGCCGGCAGATGGGTTATTCGTTGCAGCAGTTGCTCAATGGCTTGCCGGAACTGGATCGCCCCGCTCGGCACTTTCTCGCTCAGCTGGATGAGCCGCATCTGGCGCTGGGCTGGGCGCTGGCCGCTCGCGCCTGGCATATAAGCCCGCAAGACGCCCTGGCCGCCTGGTTATGGAGCTGGCTGGAAAACCAATTGGCGGTGCTGATGAAAACCCTGCCCCTCGGGCAGCAGGCTGCGCAACGCCTGACCAGCGAGCTGCTGCCTTTGCTGCAACAGGCTCAGCAACAGGCCACGGAGCTTGATCCACAGCATTTTGGTAGCGCTGCGTTTGGCCTGTCGCTGGCGAGCATGGCTCATGAACGGCAATACAGCCGACTGTTTCGCTCCTGATCTTTTACCTCACAGAACTTACGCACTAGAGCTCAACGGAGAACTCAATGAACAGCCAACCTCTGCGCGTCGGCATCGGTGGCCCGGTCGGATCCGGCAAGACCGCTCTGACCCTGGCCCTTTGCCTGGCCTTGCGCGAGCGCTACAACCTCGCGGTAGTGACCAACGATATCTACACCCGCGAAGACGCCGATTTTCTGGTGCGCAACGAAGCCCTGGCACCGGAACGCATCATCGGCGTGGAAACCGGCGGCTGCCCGCACACGGCGATTCGTGAAGACGCTTCGATCAATCTGGAAGCCGTGGACCAACTGAACCGGCGCTTTCCCGGGTTGGACCTGATCATCGTCGAGTCTGGCGGCGACAACCTGTCGGCGACGTTCAGCCCGGAGCTGTCCGACCTGACCATTTACGTGATCGACGTGTCGGCGGGCGACAAGCTGCCGCGCAAAGGCGGCCCGGGTATCTGCAAATCGGATTTGCTGGTGATCAACAAGATCGACCTTGCCCCGCTGGTAGGTGCGTCCCTGGAAATGATGGACAGCGACACCAAGAGAATGCGCGGCGAAAAGCCTTTCGTCTTCAGTAATCAGAAAACCGGCCAGGGTCTGGAACAGATCATTGCCTTTATCGAACGCCAGGGTCTGCTGACCGAAGCGGCGTGATTGATCTCTCTAAAGGAAGCTTTGCATGAACTATAAAAAAGCCTTCGGCGCCCTCGCGCTACTCATGGTCCCGGCGCTGGCCTTCGCTCACCCCGGGCATGGCGACAACGGCCTGATGGCCGGCATCGGTCACCCGATTGGCGGCTTGGACCACCTGCTGGCCATGCTTGCCGTTGGCCTGTGGGCCGCGCAACAAAAAGGCGCCGCTCGCTGGGCGCTACCCTGCACCTTCGTCGGCACCATGCTGATTGGCGGGCTGCTGGGCTTTGAAGGTCTGAACCTGCCGGCACTGGAAAGCGGCATTGCGGCTTCTGTATTGGCGCTGGGCCTGGCGGTTGCGCTGGCGGTACGTCCGCCGCTGTTTATGGCAGTGGGCGCGACCGCGCTGTTCGCCTTGTTCCATGGCGTTGCCCACGGCCTCGAACTGCCGGAGATGTCCAGCCCGGTGGCCTACGCCGTCGGCTTCGTCACCGCCACCGCCGCATTGCATGCCGCCGGATACGCCGTAGTACGCTTCCTGCCGGCAGCGGCTGCGCCATTGGTGCGGATTGCCGGTGCGATCTCGGCTGCAGCGGGGGTTTGGTTGCTGGCCGCTTGATGACCCGGTGCCTCAACTGACGCCTTCGCGAGCAAGCTCGCTCCCACGGATTTCGCGTGACCTGTGGGAGCGAGCTTGCTCGCGAATGATTCACCGCGGTGTATCAGATACCCCCTGCCTGCTACCATGTCGCGCAATTCGCCCCTGCCGTGACGCCAGCCGATGCCTGATGTTTCCTGCTCTGCCTCCCAACCCGATCTGAACGCTGTTTTTGCCCGTGTTCAAGCGCACTTCCTGCAGACGATCGTCCCGGTCTGGCTTGGCCCTGGCTGGAATACGCAGTTGGCGCTGCCCTATGAAGCCGTTGATGCCCAGCACCAGCCGCTACCACCGGTGCGCTATCGCGCCATGGCCTGTGCCCGGCAGCTGTTCCTGTTTTCCAGCCTGATCGATCATCCGTCGGTACCGGATGCAGCGTCTCGCGCCGCCGCGTTGTTTCGCTCCCTGCAACAGCATTTCCACGATGCCGAGCATGGCGGCTGGTTCTACAGCATTGACCCGCAAGGCGCGCCACTGGATCGCCGCAAGGACCTGTACACCCACGCCTTCATCATCTTCTCGTGCGCGCATTATTGGGCCAGGGTTCGCGAGCCGCTGGTGGAGTCGGTGCTCAATGCGGCGCTGAATGTGGTTGCCGAGCGCTTCGCCGATGACGACGGCCTGTATGACGCAGTTCTCAACGAAGACTGGTCGACGCTGAACAGCGGCCCGCTGCAGAATCCGCTGATGCACCTGGCCGAAGCTTTCCTGGCCACGATCGAGGTGCGTGATGACGCCGCAACCTTAGCCGCACTAGACGCACTCACGGCTGGTATGCAGCGACGCTTTGTCGATACCGCTCACGGTGTGATGTTGGAAAAGCCGCTCACGGCTGTGGATAACTGGTACGAGCCGGGCCACCAGTTCGAGTGGTTTTTCCTGCTGGAGTCTTCTGAGCACTTGCGTGGCAGTCCATTGCACGGCTCGCTGACCACCGCTTTTGCCCATTCTGAAACCCAGGGCGTCAATGCGCAGACTGGCGCGGTAGTGGCGATGCTGGAAGCGGATGGCCGAATGAAGGACGGCACCCAGCGTATCTGGGCCCAGGCGGAATACCTGCGAGCCCTGACCCTGCGCCCTGGCAGCGAAGCGGCACTGGGTCGTCAGCTCCTGGCCCTGCAAGCGAACTTCCTGCACGACACCGGCTGGAACGAGTGCCTGGACAGCAATGGCAACGTCAGCCGCAGCGACATGCCGTCCACTACGCCTTATCACCTGGCGACCTGTTACATCGGCTTGGCGACGTATTTCGCGAAGTGATTGAGCCGGTTACATCTGTATGAGCAAGCTTGCTTGCGAAGGCGATGTTACTGACCCAAGAAATCTGCCAGACGTACCGCCCTCTTCGCGAGCAAGCTCGCTCCCACAGGGTGCGCTGGTCGTCTGTGGGAGCAAGCTTGCTTGCGAAGGCGATGTTACTGACCCAAGAAATCTGCCAGACGTACCACCCTCTTCGCGAGCAAGCTCGCTTCCACAGGGTGCGCTGGTCGTCTGTGGGAGCAAGCTTGCTTGCGAAGGCGATGTTACTGACCCAAGAAATCTGTCAGACGTACCACCCTCTTCGCGAGCAAGCTCGCTCCCACAGGGTTATGCGTAACGATTGCCATCAACCCCGCGTACGATCAATCGCCAGCCCTGCCCAGGTCTGGCTGACCGGCATCAGCTCAAGGCTGTTGATGTTGACGTGGGCCGGGGTGTTCATGATCCAGAAGATGGTTTCCGCGATGTCCTGCGGCTGGATCGGCTCGGCACCCGCGTAGGTCGCGTCATATTTGCTCTGATCGCCACCAAAGCGCACCAGCGAGAACTCGCTTTCGCACAAGCCTGGCTCCAGGTTGGTGACGCGCACGCCAGTGCCGACCAAGTCGTTACGCAGGTTCAGCGAGAACTGACCAACGAACGCTTTGGTGCCGCCATACACGTTGCCGCCCGGATACGGATAGTTGCCCGCCACCGAACCGACGTTGACGATGCTCGCCCCACGACCATGGGCAATCAGGCGCGACAGCAGCAAACGCGTGCTGTAGACCAGACCCTTGATGTTGGTGTCGATCATGGTGTCCCAGTCATCCAGGCTGCACTTGGGCGCAGGATCGATACCCAGCGCCAGGCCAGCGTTGTTGATCAGGCCGCGAATAGATGCGAACTCGGTTGGCAGACCGTCGATGGCGGCCTCCATGGCCGCGCGATCACGCACATCCAGGACCAGCGTGTGGACTTTGGTCTGCTTCGACAATTCAGCGGCGAGGGCGTTGAGACGCTCTTCACGGCGACCGGTCAACACCAGCGACCAGCCCGCTTCAGCAAAGCGCCGCGCACAGGCTTCGCCGAACCCGGAAGTAGCGCCAGTAATGAACACAGTGGAAGTCATTTCATTCTCCTGAATACGTTGAGGCAGTCAGCCCTGTTGATAACGGAATAAATAGCCCAGCAGCATGCCGCCCAGAGGGTTTGCGGGCAAGTCTGTGGATAAACCATATGGGGGTTTGTACAAAAAACGACCAACTCAAGCAAAGCCATGCGGAGCAAGGCCTTGGGACTGTTTTACCCACCTTATCCACAGCCAGCCCCACAAATTCAGGGGGCAAGTGTTTTAACTGGAAGTCGCGAATTACGAGGGCTGCAGGGCAGCGCATAAGATTTTTTCCTTGACCGTGGCTCATCCTCATGTAAAGCCGATGTAACACTCTCCAATCAAGAAACTTCCTACAGTCGCCTAAGGCCATATCCGGTGCCGGTTTGCGGACTCTTTCCAACGCTTGCCCACAGACTTATCCACAGGCTGACAGCGCTGGGAACCTGTATGAAAAACCAGCCCCCGAGCCGTTGACAAATGCCCACTCAGCAAGCCTGAAAACCGCTGATCATTTTTTAACCACAACGCTGGAGGGCACGGATATCAAGGGCTGTAGGCAGGTGCACCCATGTTATTCACAGGCAGTTCCACAGTAATCCTGAACAAGTCAAAAGCGTGACAAAACAACCATTTGCAGCGGCTTTATGTCGCGGTTTGGGGCTGCGTCAAAATTGTTTTCCACAATTGGGCGAGCAAGCACTGGATATCGAACTGTGGGAGCGAGACTTGCCCGCGATAAGGTTGAGTGCGATCTAAAGTGAACCGCGTCCAGCCTTATCGCGGGCAAGCCTCGCTCCCACAGGAGGTCATCGCTAATCCGATGATCAATGCCCGCCCAAATAAGCGTTACGCACTTCTTCGTTGACCAGCAGCTCCTTGCCGGTGCCGCTGAGGCGGATTTCGCCGTTGACCATCACGTAGGCCCGGTCAGACAGCTTCAGCGCGTGGTTGGCGTTCTGCTCGACCAGGAAGATGGTCATGCCGGTCTGCGCCAGTTCTCGCAGGGTCGAAAAGATCTGTTTGACGATGATCGGTGCCAGGCCGAGGCTTGGCTCATCGAGCAACAGCAGTTTCGGACGACTCATCAGGGCGCGGGCGATGGCGAGCATTTGCTGCTCGCCACCGGACATGGTCATGGCGCGCTGATTACGGCGCTCCTTGAGACGTGGAAACAGATCGAACATGCGCTGCATGTCCTCGGTCGAGTGCTTGTCGCCAATGGGGATGGTGCCCATCATCAGGTTTTCCTCGACTGACATGTCGGGGAATACCCGGCGACCTTCCGGCGACTGCGCAATGCCGTTGGACGCGATGTAGTGCGACGACTTCTGGGTGATGTCGGTGCCCTGATAAATGATCTGCCCGCTGGCAGCACGAGGCTGGCCGAAGATCGACATCAGCAGCGTGGACTTGCCCGCGCCGTTGGAGCCGATCAGGCTCACGGTTTCGCCTTCATTGATGTGCAGCGAGACTTTCTTCAGGGCTTGAATCGGCCCGTAGAACACGTCGATCTCTTTCATTTCGAGGATCGGCTTACTCATACCAACTCCTCTTCATCAGCGCCCAGATACGCAGCAATCACTTTTGGATCGTTGCGAATCTGTTCAGGCCCGCCCATTGCAATCACGTTGCCGTGGTCGAGCACCACAATATCGTCGGAAATCCCCATGACCATGCCCATGTCGTGCTCGATCAGCACGATGGTCATATCGTGTTCATCGCGCAGCAGGCGGATCATGCCGCTCAATGCTTCAGTTTCCTGAGGGTTGAGACCCGCGGCCGGTTCGTCGAGGCAAATCACCTGCGGCCGAGTGCACATGGCCCGGGCGATCTCCAGGCGACGCTGCTGGCCATAGGACAATTCACCCGCCAGGCGGTTGGCGCAGTCCACCAGGTCCACCACTTCGAGCCAGTAGAACGCCGTATTGATGGCAACTTCTTCAGCCTCGCGGTAGCCCTTGGTGTTGAGGATGCCCGCCAGCATGCTGCGGTTGACCCACATGTGCTGGGCGACCAACAGGTTTTCCAGCACCGACATTTCCTTGAACAGGCGGATGTTCTGGAACGTGCGCGCCAGGCCCGCCCGGTTCACCAGATGCGTACCGCCGAACATCTTGTAGTAGACGCGACTGAGAAAGCTTTTCGGCGACACGAAGTCCGAAGCCTTGAACGGCTCGCCCAGCAGCTTGATCACGTTGGTGGTCTCACCACGGGTGTGCAATTCAATGCGCCCGCCGGTTGCCTTGTAGAAACCGGTCAGGCAGTTGAACACCGTGGTCTTGCCCGCGCCGTTAGGGCCGATCAGGGCGAAGATCGAGTTGCGTCGTACCTGAATGCTGACGTCGCTGAGCGCCTTGATCCCACCAAAGTGCATCATCAGGTGTTCGACGGAAAGAATGATTTCGTTACTCATGGCGCTACCCCCTTGCGTGGAGTCACACCGGTACGGCTGATCCGGATCAGGCCACGTGGTCGCCAGATCATCATCAACACCATCAATATCCCGAACAACAGCACCCGGTACTCGGCGAAGCTACGCAGCAATTCAGGTGCAACGGTCAGCACGAATGCGGCAATAACCACACCCACGGTCGATCCCATGCCGCCGAGCACTACGATCGCCAGAATCAGCGCTGACTCGAAGAAGGTGAAAGACGTCGGGTTGATGAAGCCTTGATAACTGGCAAAGAACACACCCGCCAGCCCGGCAGTCGACGCACCAATGGTGAACGCCGAGAGCTTGACCAAGACGTGGTTAAGGCCCATGGCACGACAGGCGATTTCATCCTCACGCAGAGCTTCCCAGGCGCGGCCAACCGGCATGCGGGTCAAGCGATGCTTGATGTACAACACCGCCAGCACGACTAGAAACAGCACCGCATAGATGAAGATAAATTTCAGATCCGGGTTGTAATCAAAACCGAAATATTCGTGGATCGGCACACCGCCTTCTTTGGCGCGCCGGCCGAACTCCAGACCGAAGAAGGTTGGAGACGGCACCGGCACACCGTTCGGGCCACCGGTGAACGACAGCCAGTTATTCAGCACCAGCCGGATGATTTCACCGAAGCCCAGGGTCACGATCGCCAGGTAGTCGCCGTGCATGCGCAACACCGGGAAGCCCAGAATGCAGCCAGCCAGGGCAGCAGCAATGGCTGCCAATGGCAACGCCGACCAGAAACCCAGGCCCAGATATTGATAACCCAGCGCCAGGCCATAAGCACCAATGGCGTAGAACGCCACGTAGCCCAAGTCCAGCAGGCCAGCCAGCCCCACCACAATGTTCAGGCCCAGACCGAGCAAGACATAGATCAGGCCGAGAATGACCACGGTCAGCACGTATTTATCGGCAAATACCGGGAACACGATGGCAATCACCACCATGGCCGGAATGATGAAGCGCAGACGCGATTTGTAATCCGGGGCCAGTACATGTACGCCAGAGCCAGAGCTTTCGAAGCTCTGGGCGATGCTCACGCCTTTGGGCGTTTGCATGAACAGGCTCAGCAACAAGCGACCGACCATGACCACGCCAACCAGCACGGCCACACGGGTCGGTTGCAGATTAAAGCCGTAGCCGTCGAGCACGACGCCGACAATCGGTCCGAAAACAATAAGCGCCAGCAAGCCAGCGATGACTGCGTCGATCAGGCTTTGTTTGATATCGATGGGTTTGATAGGAGCAGACATAGTTATACCTTCGCCACGAGTGGGCGACCCAACAGGCCTTGAGGACGGAAAATCAGAATTACCACCAACAGGCCAAAACTGAACACGTCTTTGTAATCGGAGTTGATCAGACCGGAGAATTGCGACTCCGCAACCCCCAGGATCAAGCCGCCAAGCATTGCGCCCGGCAGTGAACCGATGCCCCCCAGTACCGCCGCGGTGAAGGCTTTGATGCCAATGACGAACCCGGCGTAGAAGTCAAAGGTGCCGTAATTCATGGTGATCAGCACACCGGCCAAGGCCGCCATGGCTGCACCGATGATGAATACGTAGGAAATCACCCGATCAGTGTTGATGCCCAGGATCGATGCCATTTTGCGATCCTGTTGGGTCGCGCGGCACATCCGGCCAAGCTTGGTGTACTTGATGATGTAGGTCAGTACGCCCATGCCGACAAAGGCGGCAATCAGGATGAATATCTTGGTGTAGGTGATTTGCACGAAGCCGCTGCCGATCTCGAAGCGCCAGGCGCCTTCGAGCAGGGTCGGCACGCCTTGCTGGCGTGGACCTTGAGAAATCTGCGCGTAGTTCTGCAGGATCAGGGAGATACCGATAGCGCTGATCAGAGGAGCCAGCCGCGTGGAGTTACGCAACGGTTTGTAGGCCACCCGTTCGATGACAAAGCCGTAAACGCCAGTCACCACGATAGTGAAGATCAGTGTGCCGAGAATAAGGAACGGGAACGACTCAACCCCGAAGAAAGACAAGACGGCCAGGCCGATAGCAGCCAGGTACGCGGAGATCATGTACACGTCGCCGTGGGCGAAGTTGATCATGCCAATGATGCCGTAGACCATCGTGTAACCGATGGCGATCAACCCGTAGACCGACCCGAGAGTCAGACCGTTGACCATTTGCTGCAGGAAAATACCGTCCATCACGCACGCTCACGAACTTGAAAGGCTGAGATGCAGGCCCAGAGCTCCCTTGTGAGGAACACGGACCTCATCGAACAGCTGACAGAAGAACTCGGGGTCGCGACCATGCGTCCCCGTTATCAAGACGAACCGGTGCCCGCAGACACCAGCCCGGCTAAAGGTTTATTTACTTCTGCTTTTCAAGCTGGTGGTACTTACCGTCTTTGTCCCACTGGTAAACCACGTAGTCGGAGACCTTCAGGTCACCTTTGGAGTCCCAGGCTTTTTCGCCCATGACGGTCTTGACCGGGTGGGCCTTGAGGAACTTGGCGGCATCTTCGCCCTTGTTGGATTTGGCACCGTTGAAGCCGGCAGCCAAAGCCTGGACCGAAGCGTAGGCGTACAGGGTGTAGCCTTCAGGCTCGTAGCCGGACTTGCGGAAGCCATCTACCACAGCCTTGCTGTCCGGCAGCATGCGCGGGTCAGCGCCGAAGGTCATGTACACGCCGTCAACGTATTGCGCGCCGCCAGCAGTGGTGACCAGTTCGTCGGTAACAACGCCGTCATCGGACATGAACTTAACGTCTTTCAGGCCTTGCTCACGCATCTGGCGAACCAGTGGACCTGCTTCAGGGTGCAGACCACCGAAGTAGACAACGTCAGCACCGACCGAGCGGATTTTGGTAACCAGGGCGCTGAAGTCTTTCTCGCCACGGGTCAGGCCTTCTTCCAGCACGGGTTTCACGCCGCGGCTGGTGAGTTGCTTGGCCGTCGCATCAGCCAGACCTTTGCCGTAGGTGTCTTTGTCGTTGATGACGGCGATTTTCTTGCCTTTGAGCACGTCGACGATGTAGTCGCCCGCCACGATGCCCTGCTGATCATCACGACCGCACATACGGAACATGGCGCTCAGACCGCGCTCGGTAACGGTTGGGTTGGTCGAACCTGGGGTGATTGCAATGATGCCCGCTTCGTCATAAACCTCGGACGCTGGAATCGTCGATGACGAGCAGAAGTGACCGACAATGCCGGCAACTTTATCTGAAGCCGCTTTGTTGGCGACGGCAACCGCTTGCTTGGGTTCGCAGGCGTCGTCATAGGCCGTCAATACGATTTTCTCGCCGTTCACACCGCCAGCGGCGTTGATTGCGTCAGCAGCTGCTTGAGCGCCCTTCATGTATTGCTCACCAAACGATGCGTTGGCGCCAGTCATTGGCCCCGCGACACCTATCTTGACGTCAGCCTGAGCAAACGTAGACACGCCCAATGCAGTAGCGACTGCAATTGCCAGAAAGCCTTTCCTGTAAAACGTCTGCGACATGAGTGGTGCTCCTGAGGTTTTTTTTGATTAGCACTGCAACTACCCGATTGCTGTGAGCAAGTGGCGTGCCATTCGTTTTTTATTCTCGTAAAACTCTCTTATTTGCAGCCTGTACGGCGTTTCAGTCCCTTGAAAACAAGGCGTGCAACCTGCCGGCTCGGCTTAGGTGCAACCCTTTTAAATTTCTAGCGCAACCCGCACAGAAATACATAGCAACCTAACCACCCGGCTACGTACAACCTGGCTGTAACAGCATGCGTCACCGAACTGCACACCCACGGTGCGCCCACGCTACGAGACGCACCATTAGAGGTTAGCAAGGAATTTGTCGAGCATAGCGATGCAGGAGTCGGACTTGCTCGCGAAGAACGATGACGTGGTCTGCCTGACGCACCGCAGCGCCCGATTCGCGGGCAAGCCTTGCTCCAACGGATCACCCCCCGTTGGGGCGAGCTTGCCCGCGAAGAACGATGACGCGGTCTGCCTGACGCACCTCGGCCCCTGTGGGAGCGGTGCTTGCCCGCGATAAGGCTGGACGCGATTGGCCTGATATCCGCGTCAACCTCCATCGCGGGCAAGCACCGCTCCCACACTGGAAATCAGATCCCCGTTGGAGCGAGGCTTGCCCGCGAAGAACGATCACGCGGTCTGCCTGACGCACCGCAGCGCCCGATTCGCGGGCAAGCACCGCTCCCACATTGGAAATCAGATCCCCGTTGGAGCGAGGCTTGCCCGCGAAGAACGATGACGCGGTCTGCCTGACGCACCGCAGTGCCTGATTCGCGGGCAAGCACCGCTTGTATGTTTAGACTTGAAGGGGTGGGTGGGACTAAAGCATCGCTTCTGACTCGACTCTGACCAGTCAAGTACAGACCGTGGGAGACTTCATCCCCACCCC